>LNFM01000209.1_pt1 | contig 224845 bp, 218 predicted proteins | sample 596031 | NCBI WGS metagenome assembly LNFM01 (sample SAMN04254537, study PRJNA301005) | activated carbon metagenome | isolation source: dual media filters at the Ann Arbor, Michigan drinking water treatment plant | place: USA: Ann Arbor | reverse complement strand
GGCTGGCGCGGTCAAAACCCGCGAGCCGGGCAAGGACCCTGCAACGCGCACATTTCAGGCTTTTCGGATTTTCATCAACGCCGAGCTTGAAGAGTTGCAACAAGCGCTAGAGGCGAGTCTGCATGTGCTGCGCCCCGGAGGGCACCTCGTCGTGATCAGCTTCCATTCGCTGGAAGACCGCATGGTCAAGCAGTTCATGGCGCGCCGTTCGCGCGCCGTGGTGGACCGCCGCGTGCCGTTTGCCGAGCCGGCGCCCATGCCGCTGACCGATGTGAGCCGCCTCATGCCGTCGGACGCCGAGGTGGCCGCCAACCCGCGGTCGCGCAGCGCGGTGATGCGGGTCGCCGAGCGCACGGGAGCGCCTGTGGGGGTGCCTCATCCATGATCCGGCTGAACCTCATGCTGCTGGTGGCTGTGCTGTTCAGCGCGTTCTATCTGGTGCACACGCAGTACGAATCGCGCCGTCTGTACACCGCGATCGACAAGGCAGGCGCGCAGGCGCGAAGGCTGGACGTCGAACACGAGCAGTTGCAGGTGCAGAAACGCGGCCAGGCGACGTCGGCCCGGGTGCAGCAGCTGGCTTCCCAGAAGCTGCAGATGCGTCCGGTCAATCCTGCCATCACGCAGTATGTGATGGCGGCCGGAGCCGCGCCGGGCGAGACAGCTTCTTCGCAGGCGGTGCGGCCATGAACCAGCGTGTCGGTCAGCGCCCCAGCCGCAGCATCAACTACAGCGCCAGCCCGTTGCTTGCGAGCAAGACGCCTGCCTGGCGCAGCAAGTTCATCGTGGCCGCATTGGCGGTGGCCTTTGCCGGCTTGGCCATTCGGGCGACCTATGTGCAGGTGATCGGGAATGAGTTCTACCAGCGTCAGGGCGAAGTGCGGTTTGCCCGCACGCTGGAGCTCCCTGCCAACCGGGGGCGCATCCTGGACCGCAATGGCCTGTTGCTCGCCTCCAGCGTGGTGGCGCAGAGCATCTGGGCGATTCCAGAGGATGTGAACAGCGCCGACCCGAAGCTGCGCGATCTCGCCAAGCTGTTGGAGATGCCGCTGACCGAATTGAAGAAGCGCCTGTCCAACGAAGACAAGACCTTCGTCTGGGTCAAGCGCCAGGTGGACGAGCCGGTGGCCAAGCAGATCGCGGCACTGGGCATCAAGGGGATCTACCAGCGCCGGGAATACAAGCGCCAGTACCCCGAAGGCGAAGCCGCCGCTCACGTGGTGGGTTTCACCAACGTCGAGGACCGTGGACAGGAAGGGGTGGAGCTGGCCTTCAACAAACAGCTGGCCGGCAAAAACGGTTCGCGCCGGGTGATCAAGGACCGGCTGGGCCGTGTGGTGGAGGATGTGCGCGATGTGATTCCGCCCGTCGACGGGCCGGATCTGCAGCTCTCCATCGACAGCAAGGTGCAGTTTTTTGCCTACGAAAAACTGCGCGATGCGGTGCGGGAACACAAAGCCAAGGCCGGCAGCGCGGTGGTGCTGGACGCGCAGACCGGCGAGGTCCTGGCCTTGGCCAACTACCCGAGCTACAACCCCAACCGCCGCGTCAACCTCACGGGCGAGCAGTTGCGCAACCGGGTGCTGACCGACAGTTTCGAACCCGGCTCGACCATGAAGCCCTTCGTGGTGGCCCAGGCGCTCGACAAGGGCTTGGTCAAGCCGACCACACCGATCCACACTGCCCCGGGTCGCATTTCCATCGGCGGCTCCACCATCTCCGATGCGCATCCGTACGACGTGATGACGGTCAACGAGGTGATCCAGAGGTCGAGCAACGTCGGCACCGTCAAGCTGGCGATGCAGATGAGTCCGCGCGAGATGTGGGAAACCTATGCCCAGGCCGGTTTCGGGCAGAAACCTCAGCTGCCGTTCCCGGGCGCGGTCAGTGGCCGCCTGCGGCCCTACAAGACCTGGCGCCCGATCGAGCAGGCCACCATGAGCTACGGCTACGGCCTCTCGGCCTCGCTGTTCCAGCTGGCGCAGGCCTACACCATCTTCGCGCGCGACGGCGAGCTCATCCCGGTGACCTTGCACAAGGCCGATGTGCCGGCCACCGGGGTGCGCGTGTTCAGCGAAAAGAACGCCATGGCGGTGCGCAAGATGCTGGAGATGGCCGCCGGACCCGGAGGTACCGCTCCCAAGGCGCAGACCATTGGCTACTCGGTGGGTGGCAAAACCGGCACCGCGCGCAAACAGGAAGGCAAGGGCTACGCCGACAAGAAGTACCGGAGCTGGTTCGTGGGGCTCGCGCCGGTCGAGAATCCGCGCATTGTCGTGGCGGTGATGATCGACGAGCCGAACAACGGGGTGTACTACGGTGGCCTTGTGGCCGCGCCGGTGTTCAGCGAGACGGTGCAGCAGACGCTCCGCGTGCTGGGCGTGCAGCCCGACATGAACGTCAAGCCGATGATCGTGACGGAAGCGGTCGAGGAGTCGTTCTGATGTGGACCACCCCCGTCGCTCGCTCGCTGCGCGTAGCCGCATCCCCCCTCAAGGGGGCAACACCTGCGCCCCGGCAAAGCCGGTTGCGCGGTGTTCTGGCATGGGGGCACGGCACATGACACATGTCTTGAAAGAACCCCAGGCCGTCGCCGACTGGCTGCGCAGCCACGTGACCGGTTCGCTGCAATGCGACAGCCGCCGCGTGGGAGCGGGCGACGGCTTCGTGGCCTGGCCGGGCGCTGCGACCGACGGGCGCCGGTACGTAGAGGCTGCGCTGATGGCCGGTGCTGCGGCGGCGTTGGTTGAGAGTGAAGGTGCCGAAGCTTTCGGGTTTGACGACCCGCGCATCCTGGCCGTGCCGGGGCTCAAACAGCAAGCCGGTCCCATCGCCAGCGCCTTCTTCGGCGACCCCAGTGCGGCGTTGGATGTGGTGGCCATCACCGGCACCAACGGCAAGACGTCGTGCGCTTGGTGGGTGGCGCAATTGCTGTCGGGCGTGAACCGGCCATGTGCCGTGGTCGGTACGCTGGGCATCGGCCTGCCGCCCCTGGGGGGCCAGCCGTCCAGCATCGTCTCCACTGGTCTGACCACGCCCGACCCGGTGCTGCTGCAGTCGCGTCTGCGCGGGTTGCTGGACGGTGGCACACAGGCTTGTGCCATCGAAGCCTCGTCCATCGGCCTGGTCGAAGGCCGACTGAATGCCACCCGCATTCGCGTGGCGGTGTTCACCAATTTCACCCAGGACCACCTGGACTTTCACGGCAGCATGGAAGCCTATTGGGCCGCCAAGGCGGCGCTGTTCGACTGGCCCGGCCTGCAGGCTGCGGTGGTCAACCTGGACGATGCACACGGCGCTGCGCTGGCCGCGCAGCTGGCCGCCCGCCCGCTGGATCTCTGGACCGTCGGCATCGAAGACCCGTCCCAGTCCACCGCCGCACGCTTGATGGCACGGGACCTCGGTTTCACCCACATCGGCATGCGCCTGACCGTGGTCGAGCGCAATCCTGCGGGTCTGGTCATCGGGACCTACAGCCTGAACCTGCCGCTGGTGGGGCGCTACAACGTGTCCAATCTGTTGTGCGTGCTGGCATCGGCCCGCGCGCTGGGTGCACCGCTGGCCGATGCGGTGCGGGCCTGTGCTGCGCTCACGCCAGTGCCGGGACGCATGGAACAGGTGGCCGCTGCAGACCAACAGCCGCTGGTGCTGGTGGATTACGCCCACACACCCGACGCGCTGGAAAAAGCCCTTCATGCCCTGCAGCCGCTGGCCCGTCAGCGCGGTGGCGCCCTGTGGGTCGTGGTCGGCTGCGGTGGCGACCGCGACGCCAGCAAACGCCCGCTGATGGCGGCGGTGGCCGAGCGCGAAGCACAACACGCCGTGCTCACCAGCGACAACCCGCGCAGCGAAGATCCGCTGCTCATCCTGCGGCAGATGGTGGACGGCCTGACCCGTCCAGCCGATTCGCTGGTCGAAGCCGACCGCGCGAAGGCCATCGACACGGCCGTGCAACGCGCCGATCCCTGCGATGTGGTGCTGATCGCCGGCAAAGGACACGAGGACTACCAGGAAGTGATGGGTGTGAAGAAGCCGTTTTCCGATCTGGCGCAAGCACGCGCCGCGTTGGCCCAACGGGTCGCCGCCCAGGGAGCTGCCGCATGAAGACGCTCGCTCAGCTTCTGCCAAAGCTCACCGGTGCGCAAACCAGAGGTGAGCTCGGCTCGGCTGTGCTGCGCGTGCACACCGACACCCGCAGCCTGCAGCCCGGCGACCTGTTCGTCGCGCTCAAGGGCGAACGTTTCGATGCGCACGATTTCCTGCCGCAGGCGCGCGCACAAGGTGCCGTGGCCGCCATCGCGCACAGCGGCCTGGCCGCGGCCGGTCTGCCCGGCGTGGAAGTGCCCGATACGCGGCTTGCCCTGGGTGAACTGGCCCGCCTGTGGCGCGAACAGTTCAGCCTGCCGCTGATCGCGGTGACCGGCAGCAACGGCAAGACCACGGTCACGCAGATGATCGCGTCCATCCTGCGAGCCGCCGCCGGCAGCGCGGCCCACGCCACCCAGGGCAACCTGAACAACGACATTGGCGTGCCGCTCACGCTGCTGCGCCTGCGCGCAGAGCACCGCCTGTCGGTGGTCGAGCTGGGCATGAACCACCCGGGCGAGATCGGCCACCTCGCGGCACTCACCCAGCCCACCGTGGCCCTGGTCAACAACGCGCAGCGCGAGCACCAGGAGTTCATGGGCACGGTCGAAGCCGTGGCGCGAGAAAACGGACAGGTCATCCCGGCCTTGCGCGACGGCGGCGTGGCCGTGTTCCCGAGCGACGACGACCACACGCCCCTCTGGCGCACGCTCGCCGCAGGCCGCAGCGTGCTGACCTTCAGCGACACCGACCCAACGGCCGACGTGCGCGCGCTCAGCGCCGAATGGCAGGACGGCGCCTGGGCGCTGCACTTCAGCTCACCTTCTGGCGAACAGCGTTGCCGTTTGCACATCGCGGGTCGGCACAACGTGCGCAACGCACTGGCCGCCGCGGCCTGCGCGCTGGCGGCGGGCGTTTCGCTGGCGCACATCGCACAAGGCCTGACTGCCTTCGAGCCGGTCGGTGGCCGCTCGCGCGCACTGTCTCTGCGGTTGGGCGATCGCCAGGTCACGCTGATCGACGACACCTACAACGCCAACCCCGATTCCGTGGTCGCCGCCATCCGCGTGCTGGCCGAGCTGCCTGCGCCGCGCCTGCTGGTGCTGGGTGACATGGGCGAAGTGGGCGAGCAAGGCCTGGCCTTTCACCTGGAGGTGCTGCGCCAGGCCCGGGCCAGCGGCATCGAGGCCGTGCACTGCGCGGGCGACTGGATGCAACAGGCGGTGACCGCTCTGAAGGCCGCCGGTGAACCGGTACCGGCTCACTGGAGCGAGGTGCCCGCCCTGGCTGCCCACGTCAGCGCCCTGGTGGCGGCCACACCCGCACCGGCCGTGCGCAGCGTGTTGGTCAAGGGCTCGCGGTTCATGCGCATGGAGCGCGTGGTGCAGGCCCTGCAGGCGCTGGCTGTTGCCGCACCAACAGAAAACAAGGACGCTTCCCATGCTGCTTAGCCTGACCCAATGGCTGCAGACCCTCGGACCCGAGTTCGGATTCCTGCGGGTCTTTCAGTACCTGACCTTCCGCGCCGTGATGGCGGCCATGACCGCGCTCATCGTCGGGCTGGTGGCCGGCCCGTTCTTCATCCGCCGCCTGGCGGCGCTCAAGATCGGTCAGCCGATACGCGAATACGCGATGCAGACGCACATCAGCAAAGGCGGCACGCCCACCATGGGCGGTGTGCTGATCCTGTTCTCCATCGCGCTGTCCACGCTGCTGTGGTTCGACTGGTCCAACCGTTTCACCTGGATCGTGCTGCTGGTCACCTTGGGGTTTGGCGCCATCGGCTGGGTGGACGACTGGCGCAAGGTGGTCAACAAGGACCCCGAGGGCATGCCCTCGCGCGAGAAGTACTTCTGGCAATCGGTGATCGGCCTGGTGGCGGCGTTCTACCTGGCCTTCAGTGTGGCCGAGACCAGCAACCTGCGCGTGCTGCAGCTGTTCTTCGACTGGGTGGCTTCGGGCTTCACGCTGGAGCTTCCGCCGCGCGCTGGTTTGATGGTGCCCTTCTTCAAGGAAGTGGCCTATCCGCTGGGTGTGTTCGGTTTTGTCGTCATGACCTACCTGGTGATCGTGGGATCGAGCAACGCGGTCAACCTCACCGACGGGCTCGATGGCCTGGCCATCATGCCGGTGGTGATGGTGGGCTCGGCGCTCGGTGTGTTCGCCTACGTGACCGGCAGCGCCGTGTTCTCCCGCTACCTGCTGCTGCCACACATTCCAGGCGCCGGTGAGCTGCTGATCTTCTGTGCCGCCATGGCCGGTGCCGGTCTCGCTTTCCTGTGGTTCAACGCGCACCCTGCCCAGGTGTTCATGGGCGACGTGGGCGCGCTCGCCCTCGGCGGCGCCCTGGGCACCATCGCCGTGATCGTGCGGCAGGAAATCGTGCTCGCCATCATGGGCGGCATCTTCGTGGTGGAAGCCCTGTCGGTGATGTTGCAGGTGGGCTACTTCAAGTACACCAAAAAGCGCTTCGGCCAGGGGCGCCGCCTGTTCCACATGGCGCCACTGCACCACCATTTCGAAAAGAAGGGCTGGAAAGAGACCCAGGTCGTGGTCCGCTTCTGGATCATCACCATGCTGCTGTGCCTGATCGGCCTGTCCACGCTGAAGCTGCGTTGAACCCGCCATGAATCATCTCAAGCACCAACACGTTCTCGTCCTCGGCCTGGGCATCTCCGGCCTGTCGATGGCGCGCTGGTGCGTTCGCAACGGCGCTCAGGTGACCGTGGCCGACACGCGTGGGAATCCGCCCTCGCTGGCGGCCTTGCGGGCGGAATGTCCTTCGGCGACCTTTGTGGCGGGTCCGCTCGATGACGACCTGCTGGCCCGCCAACCCTGGGCCGTGATCGCCCGCAGCCCCGGCCTGCCACCCGAACAACTGGCCCCGGCCCGCGCCTGGGCGCAGGCCCACAGCGCCGACTTCGTGGGCGAGCTGGACCTGTTTGCGCAGGCGATGGGCGATCTCTCGCGACGCGAACATCTTCCCTACAAGCCGAAGGTGCTGGCCATCACCGGCACCAACGGCAAGACCACCGTGACCTCGCTCACCGGCTTGCTGCTGCAGCGCTGTGGGCTGCACGTGGCGGTGGCCGGCAACATCGGCCCGGCATTGCTGGATGTGCTGGGAACGGCGCTCGACGCCGAAGCACGGGCCGAGGCCGCAGCCGGGCCGGCCGACGCCAGCACAGCGGAACAAGCGACCGCTCCAGGGCTGAACGACAGGCCCGACGCCGAGACGCAGGTTGAGCCGCCGCCGACCGACCCGGACGAGGTCGGGCCAGAAGACGGCGACGGTCCAACGATGCTGGTACCGCCGCCCATCGAGGCGCCGCAGCCGCCGCACCTGCCGTCGGTCTGGGTGCTGGAATTGTCCAGCTTCCAGCTCGACGGCACGGCGGGCGGACCGTGGGATGCCGTGCCCACCGCCGCCACGGTGCTCAACCTCACCGAAGACCACCTGGACTGGCACGGCTCGATGCAGGCCTATGCACAAGCCAAGGCCGCCGTCTTTGGTGCCCAGGCGCTGATGCTGCTCAACCGGGACGATGCGTGGGTCTCGGCCATGCAGCCGGGCAACGTCACCGTGAAGATCGGCGGGCGCAACCGCCAGCAGCCCGCCCGCCCTCACGCCAGCTTCGGTCTGGAGGCGCCCAGCCGCGCGGGAGACTGGGGCATCGAGACCGTCAACGGCATGGCGTGGCTGGTGCGTGCGCTCGCGCTGGACGAGACCCGCAAGCGGGGCCGCGCTGCGGACGAAACCGAGGAAATCTATTTCCAGCGCCTGATGCCGGTCGATGCGCTGCGCATCCGTGGCCGCCACAACGCCGCCAACGCCCTGGCCGCCCTGGCGCTGGCTTCTTCCACCGGCGCGCCGCTGGCGCCCATGCTGCACGGCCTGCGCGAATACCGGGGCGAGCCGCACCGGGTGGAGCCGGTGGCCATCATCAACGAGATCGAGTACTTCGACGACAGCAAGGGCACCAACGTCGGTGCCACGCTGGCTGCCATCAAGGGCCTGGGTGCCGACCGCCGTCTGGTGGTGATCCTGGGCGGCGACGGCAAGGGTCAGGACTTTGCGCCGCTGGCCGATCCACTGGAGCACCATGCGCGCGCGGTGGTGCTCATCGGACGCGATGCCGCGCGCATCCGCGAGCAGGTGCAGGCTGCGACCGAGCGCGCCGGTGTGCCGCTGCTCGATGCGGCCACCCTGCCCGATGCGGTGCGCCTGTGCGCCGCGCAGGCCTGCGGTGGCGACGCCGTGCTGCTCTCGCCCGCCTGCGCCAGCATGGACATGTTCCGCGACTACAAACACCGCGCCGAGGTCTTCATCGATGCGGTGCGCGAACTCGCCGCCGAACACGGCGTGCAGATGGAGGGCACGCTGTGAAGGCCTGGCTGTCCATCTTGCAGGCTCGCCTGCGCGCACTGCTGCCGGGGCGCGACCTGGCCGGTGCGGGTGCTGACGGGTTGCCGGTGCGCCTGTCCAGCCGCAGCTACGCCGGCACGCGCAACGTGGCGGTGCGCGAACTCGGCTTCGACCAGCCGCTCCTGTGGGTGATGGTGACCCTGCTGGCCTGGGGCCTGGTGATGGTGTACTCGGCCTCCATCGCGCTGCCCGACAACCCGCGTTTTGCCAACTACGCGCACACCCATTTCGTGTTGCGCCATGCCATCTCCATGGGCATCGGCCTGGTCGCGGCCTTTGTGGCTTTCCAGTTGCCCATGCGCACCTGGGAAAAGCTAGCGCCCTGGATGTTTGCGCTGGCCCTGGTGCTGCTGGTGGTGGTGCTCATTCCCTTCATCGGCAAGGGTGTCAACGGCGCTCGCCGCTGGATCCCGTTGGGCCTGATGAACTTCCAGCCTTCCGAACTGGCCAAGCTGGCGGTGCTGCTCTATGCCGCCGACTACATGGTGCGCAAGATGGAGGTGAAGGAGCGCTTCTTCCGCGCGGTGATGCCCATGGCCCTGGCGGTGCTGGTGGTGGGTATGCTGCTGCTGGCCCAGCCCGACATGGGCGCCTTCATGGTGATCGTGGTGATCGCCATGGGCATCCTGTTCCTGGGGGGTGTCAATGCCCGCATGTTCTTCCTGATGGCGGTGCTGGTGGTGGCGGCGTTTGCGATGATCGTGCTGACCAGCGAATGGCGGCGCGAGCGCATCTTTGCCTACCTCGACCCCTTCAGCGAGGACCATGCACTGGGCAAGGGTTACCAGCTGTCGCACGCCCTGATTGCCATCGGCCGCGGCGAGATTTTCGGGGTGGGCCTGGGCGGCAGCGTGGAAAAGCTGCACTGGCTGCCCGAGGCCCACACCGACTTTCTGCTCTCGGTGATCGGCGAAGAATTCGGCCTGATCGGCGTGCTCACCCTGATCGCCCTGTTCCTGTGGATCACGCGCCGCATCATGCACATCGGCCGCCAGGCCATCGCCCTCGACCAGGTGTTTGCCGGTCTGGTGGCGCAGGGCGTGGGTGTGTGGATGGGTTTCCAGGCTTTCATCAACATCGGCGTGAACCTGGGCGCGCTGCCCACCAAGGGCCTCACGCTCCCGCTGATGAGCTACGGCGGCTCGGCCATCCTGCTCAACCTGATTGCGATCGGGATTGTGTTGAGGGTGGATTACGAAAACCGCCAGCTCATGAAAGGTGGGCGGTCATGAGCAGCTGGCGGTTTATTCAAAACAGACAGGCAGGCGCGCAGCGGCTGCAGATGCGGAACGCATCGCTCATGAAAGGCGGTAGGTCATGACCCGCCCGCCTTGCGCCCTCATCATGGCCGGCGGCACCGGCGGCCACATCTTCCCCGGGCTGGCCGTGGCCGAAGCACTGCGCGAGCGCGGCTGGCGCGTGCACTGGCTGGGCGCACCCGCCAGCATGGAAAGCCGGTTGGTGCCGCCGCGTGGTTTTGCGCTGGAGACCATCGACTTTGGCGGCGTTCGCGGCAAAGGTGTGCAGACGCTGGTGCTGCTGCCGCTCAAGCTGCTGCGGGCCTTCTGGCAGGCCTTGCAGGTGGTGCGCCGTGTGAAGCCCGACGTGCTGGTCGGCCTGGGTGGTTACATCACTTTTCCGGGCGGCATGATGGGCACGCTGGCCGGCAAGCCCCTGGTGCTGCACGAGCAGAACTCGGTCGCAGGCATGGCCAACAAGGTGCTCACGGGCATCGCAGACCGCGTGTTCACCGCATTCCCGAACGTCTTCAAGAAGGCCGAATGGGTCGGCAACCCGCTGCGCGCCGAGTTCCTGCGCCAGCCTTTGCCCGCCGAGCGCTTTGCCGGCCGCAGCGGACCGCTGCGCTTGCTGGTGGTGGGTGGCAGCCTGGGTGCCAAGGCGCTCAACGACACCGTGCCGCAGGCACTGGCGCTGATCCCCGAAGCACAGCGCCCGAAAGTCATCCACCAGGCGGGCGAAAAACAGATCGATGCCCTGCGTGCCAACTACCGGGCCGCGGGTGTGCAGGCCGAACTCACGCCTTTCATCGAGGACACCGCCAGCGCCTTTGCCGATGCCGACCTGATCGTCTGCCGTGCCGGGGCCAGCACCGTGACCGAGATCGCCGCGGTGGGTGCCGCTGCGCTGTTCGTGCCCTTTCCCCATGCGGTGGACGACCACCAGACCACCAACGCACGTTTCCTGGTCGAAGCTGGTGCTGCCTGGCTGGTGCCGCAGACCGAATTCACCCCCGCCTCGCTGGCGCAACAGCTGCAGAGCCTGCAGCGCGATCAACTCCTGGAGATGGCCCTGAAGGCCAAGCAGATGGAAAAAACAGAAGCCGTGGCGGCCGTGGTTGCCGCCTGCGAGCAGCTCGCGAAAGTGACATCCGCATGAAACACGCCATTCGTCACATCCACTTTGTGGGCATCGGTGGTTCCGGCATGAGCGGCATCGCCGAGGTGCTGCTCAACCAGGGCTTCGTCGTCTCGGGCAGTGACCTGGGCGAGAACGCCGCCACCCTCCGCTTGCAGTCGCTCGGCGCCACGGTGCATCTGGGCCACGACGCAGCCTTCATCGAAGGGGCCGACGCCATCGTCACCTCCACCGCGGTGAAGAACGACAACCCCGAGGTGGTCGCCGCCCACGCCAGGCTGGTGCCGGTGGTGCCGCGCGCGGTGATGCTGGCCGAGCTGATGCGCATGAAGAAGGGGATTGCCATCGCGGGCACACACGGCAAGACCACCACCACCAGCCTGGTTGCCAGCGTGCTGGCCGCCGCCAACCTCGACCCGACGTTTGTCATTGGCGGTCGTCTCAACAGCGCGGGCGCCAACGCGCAGCTGGGATCGGGCGAGTACATCGTGGTCGAGGCCGACGAGTCCGACGCTTCGTTCCTGAACCTGCTGCCGGTGCTGTCGGTCGTGACCAACATCGATGCCGACCACATGGACACCTATGGCCACGATTTCGGCCGGCTCAAGGGTGCGTTCATCGAGTTCCTGCACAAGATGCCGTTTTATGGCGCGGCGGTGGTGTGCGTGGACGACCCGGCGATCCGCGAGATCCTGCCGCAGATCGCACGGCCCATCACCAGCTACGGCGTGAGTGAAGACGCGCAGGTCCGCGCCGTCAACCTGCGTGCGGTGGGTGGGCAGATGCACTTCACGGTGCAGCGGCGCAACGGTGTGGAGCTGCCCGACCTGGACGTGGTGCTCAACCTGCCGGGGAACCATAACGTGCTCAATGCGCTGGCAGCCATCGGCATCGCCGTCGAGATCGGCGTGCCCGACGCCGCGTTGGTGCAAGCCCTGGCCGAGTTCAAGGGCGTGGGTCGGCGCTTCCAGCGCTATGGCGAAGCGGCCTTGTCGTCGGGCGGCAGCGCCACCCTGGTGGACGACTACGGACACCATCCGGTCGAAATGGCGGCCACGCTGTCGGCCGCGCGCGGCGCCTTCCCGGGCCGCCGGCTGGTGCTGGCCTTCCAGCCACACCGCTACAGCCGCACGCGCGACTGTTTTGAAGATTTCGTGAAGGTGATCGGTCACGCCGATGCGGTGCTGCTGGCCGAGGTGTACGCCGCGGGCGAAGCGCCCATCGTGGCGGCCGACGGTCGCGCCCTGGCGCGTGCCTTGCGCGTGGCGGGCAAGCTCGAACCGGTGTTCGTGGACGACATCGCGGCCATGCCCCAGGCCATCCTGGACAACGCGCGCGATGGCGACGTGGTGCTCTGCATGGGGGCCGGGTCCATCGGAGCGGTTGCAGGGCAGGTGGTGGAACTGGCACAAGGAGGCCGACAATGAATGCGACGGTGAACACACCGCGAGTGGATGCCCACGCGCTGGGCAAGGTGGCCGTGCTGCTGGGTGGCCGTTCGGCCGAACGTGAAGTTTCGTTGATGTCGGGCACCGGTGTGCTGGCCGCCCTGCAATCCAGAGGGGTGGATGCTCATGCGTTCGACACGGCAGAGCGCGATCTGGGTGATCTCAAGCGCGAAGGCTTCAGCCGCTGCTTCATTGCGCTGCACGGCCGCTTCGGGGAAGACGGCACGGTGCAGGGTGCCCTGGAACTGATGGGCATTCCCTACACCGGCCCCGGCGTCATGGCCTCGGCCGTGGCCATGGACAAGCTCATGACCAAGCGCATCTGGATCGCCGAAGGTCTGTCCACGCCGGTCTGGCGCCAGGTCAAGAGTGCGCACGAGACACGTTCCGCGTTCGCCGCCCTCGGCTCTCCGATGATCGTCAAGCCGGTGCGCGAAGGCTCCACCATCGGCCTGACCAAGGTCACCACGCTGGATCAATGCGATGCCGCCTATGCACTCGCTGCCGGACAGGACCCGATGGTGATGTGCGAGCAGTTCATCGCCGGCGACGAGGTCACTTGCCCGGTGCTGGGCAGCGGGCCGGAAGCCCGAGCGCTGCCGGTGATCCGCATCGTCGCGCCCGACGGCAACTACGACTACCAGCACAAGTACTTCACCGACGACACGAAGTACCTCGTGCCCTGCGGCCTGCCCGAGGGCGAAGAGGCCGCCATCCAGGCGCTGGTGCTCAAGGCCTTTCTCACGCTGGACTGCCGCGGCTGGGCCCGGGCCGACGTGATGATCGACGCGCAGACGCGCAAGCCCTACTTGCTGGAAATCAACACCTCGCCCGGCATGACCAGCCATTCGCTGGTGCCGATGTCGGCACGCGCGGCCGGGCTGTCGTACGAAGACCTGTGCCTGACGCTGCTGGCCAGCGCCTCGCTCGACAACACCACACCCCGAAAGACCTGACCCAGGCCCCGCCATGGACCGCACCGAACTGCCCCTGGACATCAAACTCATGACCGTGGCCACCCGCGCCCTGGTCATGGTGTTTGGCGTCCTGTGCGTGGGTGCGTTCAGCCTCTGGGCGGTGCGGCACCCGGCGTGGTCGGTGCGGGCGATCACGGTGCAGGGCGATGTGGTGCACCAGAACGTGGTGACGTTCCGCGCCCAGCTGGCGTCGCAGATGAAGAGCAGCCTCAGTGGCAGCTTCCTCACGCTGGACCTGATGCAGGTCAAGCAGCTCTTTGAGGCCGTGCCCTGGGTGCGCCAGGCCGTGGTGCAGCGCGAGTTTCCCAACCGCCTGCGCGTGACGATCGAAGAACACCAGGCGGTGGCCTGGTGGGGCCAGTCGGGGTCGGGCCAGCTGGTCAACCGCCTGGGCGAGGTGTTCGACGCCAGCCCGGACGACAGCGACAACCTGCCCGAACTCGCCGGCCCCGCCCACCAGTCGCAGCAGGTGTGGGCCCTGTACCAGACCTTGCAGGCCGAATTCAACCGTCTGGAGCTGGGCTTGGCCCGGCTGGAACTCACTGCACGGGGCAGCTGGAGCGCAGACCTGGACAACGGCGCGCGCATGGAGCTGGGCCGTGGCACACCCGAGGAGTTGCTGGCCCGCACCCAGCGCTTCACCAGCACGCTGAGTCAGCTCACCGAGCGGTATCCGGGCGCACTGCAGTCGGTGGATCTGCGTTACCCCAATGGCTACGCGCTGCGCATGCGTGGCGTGACCACCCTGACCGAAGACAGCCCGAACACAACGACAACCGCACCGCAGAACACAAGGTAATCGAGAACACATCATGGCCAAGGAATACAAAGACCTCGTCGTCGGACTCGACATCGGCACCGCCAAGATCATGGTGGTGGTGGCCGAGGTCCAGGCCGGTGGTGAACTCAAGCTCGCGGGCCTGGGCGTGTCCAGCAGCCACGGGCTCAAACGCGGCGTGGTGGTCAACATCGACGCCACCGTGCAGAGCATCCAGGCGGCACTGAAAGAGGCCGAGCTGATGGCCGACTGCCGCATCGCCCGCGTCTACACCGGCATCACCGGCAGCCACATCCGGGGCATCAACAGCAGCGGCATGGTGGCCATCAAGGACCGCGAGGTCACGCCGGCCGACGTGGCCCGGGTGATCGAAACCGCCAAGGCGATCAACATCTCCACCGATCAGCGCCTGCTGCTGGTGGAGCCGCAGGAATTCGTGATCGACGGCCAGGAGGTCAAGGAGCCGATCGGCATGAGCGGCATCCGCCTCGAAGCAAAGGTTCATATCGTGACCGGCGCGCAGAGCGCGGCCGAGAACATCATCAAGTGCGTGCGCCGTTGCGGGCTGGAGGTGGACCAGCTCATGCTCAACCCGCTGGCCTCCAGCCAGGCGGTCCTGACCGACGATGAGAAAGAGCTCGGTGTGGCGCTGGTGGACATCGGTGCCGGCACCACCGATGTCGCCATCTTCGCCGGTGGCGCGATCCGGCACACCGCGGTGATCCCGATCGCCGGTGACCTGATCACCAGCGACATCGCCATGGCGCTGCGCACCCCGACCAAGGACGCCGAAGACATCAAGGTCGAACACGGTTGCGCCAAACAGCTGCTGGCCGACCCCGACCAGCAGGTGGAGGTGCCCGGCCTGGGCGATCGCGGCCCGCGCATGCTCAGCCGCCAGGCGCTGGCCGGCGTGATCGAGCCCCGGGTGGAAGAGATTTTTGCACTGGTGCAGCAGGTGGTGCGCGACTCCGGGTTCGAGGAGGTGTTGTCTTCCGGCATCGTGCTCACCGGCGGCAGTGCGGTCATGCCGGGCATGGTCGAACTGGGAGAAGACATCTTCCTGAAGCCGGTGCGGCGCGGCATTCCGCACTACGACTCGGCCCTGTCCGACATGGTGGCGCAGCCGCGTGCGGCCACCGTCATGGGCTTGCTCGAAGAAGCGCGCCTGGCGCGTGTGCGCGGGCACAAGGTGTCGCAGAAGGCGGGCTCGATGCAGGGCGCGCTGGACCGTGTCAAAAACTGGTTTGTGGGGACTTTTTGATGAGCCACCCCTGCCACGCTTTGCGCGACCCCCTCAAGGGGGCGACACCTGTGGCCCGGCAAAGCCGGTTCCACGGTGTCCCTTGGCTCGACCCATGCGGCCCGCCAGGAACATCGCGCCGACGGCGATGGCGGTGCTCCGAACACACCGGACCGCCTGGCTGAGGCGCCCCACAGCAGAACGAACCGAATCCGAAATTTTTAGATGAAAACCGCCCTGGACTCCGTGTCAGGGCACCAACAGGAGAGAAGCATGAGCATCGAAATGATTGAAGTGGAAGAGTTCAACCTGGGCACCCAGATCAAGGTGATCGGCGTGGGCGGTGGTGGCGGCAACGCGGTGGACCACATGATCGCGCGCAGCGTGCAGGGCGTGGAATTCATCTGTGCCAACACCGATGCACAGGCCCTGGCCCGCAGCTCGGCCAGTCGCACCATCCAGCTCGGCGGCACCGGCCTGGGTGCGGGCAGCAAGCCTGAGAAGGGTCGCGACGCTGCCGAACTCGCCATCGACGAAATCCGCGCCGCGATCGACGGCGCACACATGCTGTTCATCACCGCCGGCATGGGCGGCGGCACCGGCACCGGTGCGGCGCCGGTGATCGCCCGCGTGGCCAAGGAAATGGGCATCCTCACCGTGGGCGTGGTCACCAAGCCGTTCGACTGGGAAGGTGGCCGCCGCATGACCAACGCTGACAACGGTCTGGCCGAACTCGAAGCCAACGTCGATTCGCTGATCGTGGTGCTCAACGAGAAACTGCTCGAGGTGCTGGGCGACGACGTGACCCAGGACGAGGCCTTTGCCCATGCCAACGACGTGCTGAAGAACGCGGTGGGCGGCATTGCCGAGATCATCAACGAGTACGGCAATGTGAACGTCGACTTTGAAGACGTTCGTACCGTGATGGGTGAGCCCGGCAAGGCCATGATGGGCACGGCGGTCGCTGCCGGCCCGGACCGTGCGCGCATTGCCGCCGAACAGGCTGTGGCCTGCCCGCTGCTCGAGGGCATCGACCTGTCGGGCGCCAAGGGTGTGCTGGTGCTCGTCACCGCCGCCAAGGGTTCGCTCAAGCTGTCGGAATCCAAGCTGGCCATGAACACCATCCGCGCCTACGCTTCGCCGGATGCGCACGTGATCTACGGCGCCGCCTACGACGACAGCCTGGGCGATGAGATGCGCGTCACCGTGGTCGCCACCGGACTCTCGCGCCAGGGCGCACGCCGCAACGCACCGCCGCTGCAGGTGTTGCGCACCGGTACCGACAACGTGCCGTTCAATGTGCCCACCGTGAATGCCGCCGTGGCCGGCCCGGGCGCGATGAACACGGGGCATGCCCAGCCCGACTACGCCGGCATGGGCGTGCCCAGCGTCTGGCGCACCAACCGCACCCAGGCAGCGGCCAAGGTGGACGCGCTGGCGTCGGGCGGCATGGACGATTTCGAAATCCCTGCTTTCTTGCGCAAGCAAGCTGATTGAGCGGTACCCCCCCCCGCGCCGCCTGCGGCGTCACCCCCCCAGGGGGCGATGCGAGTGGCCCGGCAAAGCCGGTTCCACCGCATCCTCGGAGAAAGACATGGTGCGCCGGAAGGGAAGTTGACCCCAGAACACCGCGGAACCGGCTTCGCCGGGCCGCAGGTGTTGCCCCCTGGGGGGTGACGCCGCAGGCGGCGCGGGGGGTCATAAAATGCCACGATGCTTGCTCAACGCACTTTGAAATCTCTCACCAAGGCGGTGGGTGTCGGCCTGCACAGCGGCCAGCGTGTGGAGCTGACGCTGCGCCCCGCCGCGCCGGACACGGGCATCGTGTTCCGCCGGGTGGACCTGCCCGAGCCGGTGGAGATCGCGGTGCGTGCCGAGTCGGTGACGGACACCAAGCTGGCCTCGACCATATCCAACGGCGGCGTGAAGGTGCACACCATCGAGCACCTGATGAGTGCCGCCGCCGGCCTGGGGCTGGACAACCTCTATGTGGACATCACGGCCGAAGAAGTGCCCATCCTGGACGGCTCCTCGGCGTCTTTTGTGTACCTGCTGCAAAGCGCCGGCATCGTCACCCAGAAAGCGCCCAAGCGATTCATCCGGGTGAAAAAGGCGGTGGAAGTGCGCGAGGGCGAAGGCCGCAGCCTCAAGTGGGCCCGGCTGGAGCCGTTTCATGGCTACACCCTCACGTTCGAGATCGAGTTCGATCACCCGGCCGTGACCTCCACCGGCCAGCGCGTGCGGTTCGACATGGGCAGCGGCACCTATGCCCGCGAAATCGCCCGCGCCCGCACCTTCGGTTTCACCCGCGACGTGGAAATGATGCGCTCCCACGGCCTGGCCATGGGCGGCGGTCTGGACAACGCCATCGTGATGGACGACGTGAAAGTGCTCAATGCCGACGGCCTGCGCTACCAGGACGAGTTCGTCAAACACAAGATCCTCGACGCGATCGGCGACCTCTACATCGTCGGCCATCCGCTGCTGGCGGCCTACAGCGCTTTCCGCAGCGGCCACGCCATGAACAACCAGCTGCTCCGCGCCCTGCTGGCCCAGCCCGACGCTTACGAGACCGTGAGCTTTGAGCACGAACGGGAAGCGCCGGCCGGCTTTGCCCAGCTGGCCCCCGCCTGGTAGGGCAAGTTGCCATGCTGCTGTTCCGCTTCACCATCTTCTTTCTGCTGCTCGCCGCCGGCGTTTGCTTCGCCTTCTACATCGGCACCGGCCAGCAGCGCTTCCGCGCCTGGGGCATCAAGATCCTGAAGTGGACGGTGATCGCGGCACTGGGATTTTTTGGTGTGCTGGTGTTAGAGCGGGTTTTGTAAAGGCGCCGCCTTTCCAGCACTCCAGCTACCAGCTGTGGTTGAGCACTTGTAGATACAGGCGCATCGACTCACCAATGAGGCTCATCGCACGTTCACCCCTGCTGGTGATGGCGGCAAGATCTTCGGCCGTGGGTGATTCGTCTGCTTTCATCGTTTCCCCAGTCAAAGCGATCAGTAGCTGCGTCCGCCCTTGTAGGCCGCGTGCGTTCGCGCCTGCAGCGGGCTCACCCGGTTGATCGCCGCCACCGAGCGCGCCACCTGCGCGTGGGTGATGCACAGGCCCAGGGCGTCGGCGGCGTCCTTGCCGGGCAGGCCGGGCAGCTGCAACAGGCGTTTGACCATTTCCTGCATCTGCGCCTTGTCGGCACGGCCGTGGCCGGCCACGGCTTTCTTCAGTTGCAGGGCGGTGTACTCGGCCACGCCCAGCCCGTTGGCCACCAAGGCGGTGAGGCAACAGCCGCGCGCCTGGCCGAGCAGCAGCGTGGCTTGCGGGTTGACGTTGACGAACACGATCTCGCAGACCGCCACCTCGGGCTGGTAACGCTTCACCACCTCGCTGATGCCGTCGAACAGGATCTTCAGGCGCTCGGGCAGCAGGGCGCCGTCTTTCGGGCTGGTCTGGATGGTGCCGCTGGCCACATAGTGCAGGGCCGCACCTTCGGAGTCCACCACGCCGAAGCCGGTGCACTGCAGGCCAGGGTCGATGCCGAGGATTCTCATAGGTCGAAGGTCCAGCGGACCGAGTGGAAAAACACCGGCGCCGCGAAACACAGCGAGTCCACCCGGTCGAGCAGGCCGGCCGCACCGGTGACCGAGCGGCCCGCGCTGCCCCAGTGGGTGACGCCGCGGTCGCGTTTGATGGCCTTCATGACCAGGTGCCCCAGCGAACCCGCGGCGCAGGCGACCAACGCCATGGCCAGCGCGGGCAGGGGTTTGAACGGTGTGATGCCCGCCAGCAGACCACCCAGCAGGCCACCCGCCACCAGGCCGGCCGCCCAGCTGCGCCAGTGGAAGCTCTCGCTGATGGCCGGGGCCACAGGGTCACTCAGGCGCCGCGCCACCAAGTGTTGCACCAGCATGCAGGTCTGCACCACGGCCACTAGAAAGAAGACCAGGAAAGCCATGCGCCCGGCAAAGCGAGGGAACTCCAGCAACAGCAGCGCAGGCACATGGCTCAGGCCGTAGACGCAGACCATGATGCCCCACTGCAGCTTGGCGTTGCGCTCCAGGAAGCGCTGCGGGTCGTTGGCCAGCGCACTCACCACCGGAATGGCCAGGAACACGTAGACCGGAATGAACACGGTGAACAGGTCGAAGTGTCGCGTCCAGACCAGCCAGTACTGCACAGGCAGCACCACAAAAAAGGCCAGCACCAGGCTGCGGTGGTCGCCGCGCCGGGTGGGCGACAGGCTGATGAATTCGCGCAGGATGAAGAACGACACCAGGCCGAACAGCACAATGGCCACGCCATCGCCTGCGGCCCAGCCGACCCAGAACACCAGCGCCATCAGCCAGGAGTTGCGCAGCAGCACCTGGTAGTCCTGCAAGCGCTGGGTGCGGCCCCCGGTCTGCGGATCGGGCTGGCGGCGTTCGCGCAGCGACAACAGCAGCCCGGCCACGGTGGCCAGCAGCAGCAGGCCAAACAGCAGCACAAACAGCAGGCTGACCTGTTGTTCGGGGCTGAGGCTGCGCAGGAAGCGACCCATTCAGACTTCCCGCAAGGCCATCACGGCCGTGCGCGCCCGGGCAAGAAATGCCGCGCGACCTTCGTCGGCGCCCGGTCGCACCGGTTCACCGAATGTGACCGAACACAGCACCGGCACCGGCACCACCTCGCCCTTGGGCATGACGCGCTGCACGTTGTGGATCCAGGCGGGCACCAGCACCACCTCTGGAAACCGCTGGGCCAGGTTGTACAGGCCGCTTTTGAACGGTTGCGGGTCTTCGGCGTGGCCGCGCGTGCCTTCGGGAAACAGGATCAGCGAGTCGCCACTGTCCAGCGCATCGATCAGCGGCTGAAGCGGGTCTTCGTCTCCCTTGCGCTCACGTTCCACGTACACGGCGTTGAACACGTCGGTGGTGATCCAGCGTTTGAAGCGCGACGCGGTCCAGTAGTCTTTGGCGGCGATGGGCCGGGTGATGCTGCGCAGCTCCTGGGGCAGTGCGGCCCAGATCAGCACCAGATCGGCATGGCTCTGGTGGTTGGCGAAGTAGATGCGTTGCTCGGCCTTGGGCGGACAACCGTGCCAGCGCGCCTGTGCGCCGGTGAGCAGGCGCACCAGACCCAGCAGGAACAGACTCATCGCTTGGGCGCGCCAGTTCATGCAGCCGTCCGCTCAAGGCGGTGACACGTCGCCCATGCGGGCCACGATGGTGCCGGTGCGCCGGGCCAGGTAGGCCGAGCCAGGCCGGGTCTCGAAAAACTTCGGGCTGGGCAGCATCACCGCCAATCGAGCCGCTTCCGTCGCAGTGAGCTGGGCGGCGGACTTCTTGAAGTAGCGCTGCGCCGCCGCCTCGGCACCAAAGACGCCTTCGCCCCATTCGACGCTGTTGAGGTAGATCTCCAGGATGCGCTGCTTGGACAGCAAAGCCTCCAGCAGCAACGCGAGCACCAGTTCCTGCCCTTTGCGCAGCAGGTTGCGTTCGCCCGAGAGCAGCAGGTTCTTGGCCAGCTGCTGGGTGATGGTGGAGCCCCCGACCACCTTGGGTGGTTTGATCTTTTTCAGCGCGGCCTCGGCGGCTTCGGGTTTGCTGGCGAGCCGCTTTTCGATTTGCTCGGCACGCTTTTCGACCTGGGCCTGGCGCCTTTCGTTTTTCTGCCAGGCCGACTCCAGCGCTTCCCAGTCCACCCCGCCGTGGTCCACGAAGCCGGCGTCTTCCGAGGCCATCACCGCGCGTTTCAGGTGCGGGCTGATCTGCCCATAGTCCACCCACTGCGACGACCAGCGCCAGGTCTTGTCGGTGGTGAGGCTTTCACCCGCGACACGCCAGGCCTCCGAGCGCATGAAGGCCGTGCTTTGCGGATCGATCACCAGCATGAGCGCAATGCGCAGCACAAAAAACAGCTGCAAGGCCACACCGGCCAGCACCACCCACAGCAACCAGCGACCGATGGATCTCATGAAAACGACAGGCAAAAAAACAGCTGCAGGGCGGCGGGGGAGCCAGCCAGAAACACCACGGAACCGGCTTTGCCGGGCCGAAGGTGTTGCCCCCCCTTCAGTGGGGTGGCGCCGAAGGCGACGCAGGCGGTTGGCATCACTGGGTGGACATCTGCGTTTGCAGACCCGCTTCGCGCGTGAAGCGGAAACGCGAGACCACCACGATCTGGTCGGCCTGGCGCCGCATCGCTTCGCTGAAGCGACCAAACTCCAGCCCGCGCACGATGGCCTGCGCCCGGCGGTCCAGCGTCTTGTTGCCGGAGGACTGCAGCACTTCGGTGCCGAGCACGGCCCCGGTGTGGTTGACGGTGATCACCATGGTGAGCGAGCCATACAGTTTGCGTCCGGCCGCCTCGGGGAAGTTGGTGGTGCCCCGGTCTTCGATCTTGCGCCGCAGATCGTCGTAATAAATCGCATACACCTCTTCGCGTGTGGCCGGGCTGATGTAGCGCTTCTTGGGGCGTGCGTTCTCTTCGTTGATTCGCTTCTCGATCTCGGCCAGGATCTTCACCAGCGCCCGGCGCTTTTCTTCGCGCTCGATGGTCTCCTGGCTCGGGTTGACGGCTTGCAGGTCGGGCGGCGGCATGTTGGCCAGCTGCTTGCGCACCTGGGCCAGCACCTGGTTCTGCCGTTCCTTGAGCGCCTCGATCATGCGCTCGTCCTCTTCGGGCGTGTCGCCGACCCTGGCCGTCAGGTTCGGCGGCAGCGGCGAGGTGGCCCGGCCCTTTTCGGCATCGCCGCCGCCGGCCAGCGAGGCCTGCGCGATGGCCATGGCTTTTTGCGGCAGTTCCTCGCTCTTGGCATTGACCAGGATCACCTCCAGCGGCGTGTCCTGGAACACGCGGTTGAAGCCTTCCGGATCGACAAACCGCACCGTGAGCAGCGCGGCATGCACAGCAAACGACACGCCCAGCGCCAGCTGCAGCGTGCTCAGGCCTTTGAAGAAGTTCAGGGCGGATGACATTCGGAACATGATCCGTTCGGCCGCTCAGGCGGGCGGCGCCTCGGTGGCGGCTTCGGGCGCTGCGCCCTCGGCCTCGTCCATGTCGATGGCCAGCGCCAGCGGCGTGGCGAGTTCTTCGTCGTCGCCATCTTCCGGCTCGTTGCCCGCATCCGGGTTGTCCACCAGCAGGTCCAGCCGCTCGATCACCGTACCGCTGACCTCCAGCGTGATCTCGTCGATGGCGCCCAGCCGCACCCGCACATGCGCGCCGCGCGGCAGGCCCTCGGCGCCCAGCACCGGCAGCACCAGCGGCAGGCTGTCGGCACGCACCAGGTTGTCCTTGATCAGGGTGGCGGTCAGTTCGGTGATGCCCGCCTGCTGCAGGTGCTTGAGTGTCCAGAAGCGTTCCATGCCGTTCTGGAAACCGTTGTAGGCGGTGTAGGCCGCGTCGAAGCCGCTGATGATGGCGAACAGGTTCGCGTCCTTGGGCTTGAAGGGTGCGGCCAGTGCAGCGGTCTTGCCGTGGCGCGCGCAGGCAATGATCTGCCACTGGTTGACCATGTCCACGTAGCGGCGCAGGGGCGAGGTGCTCCAGGCGTAGCTCTTCACGCCAATGCCGGCGTGCGGCTGCGCCTTGGTGCCCATGCGCACCTTCACGCCCGGCGCCAGGCTGGCCTGGCTGCGGTAGATGCCGGGCACGCCGCAGTCGGCCAGCATCTGGCCCCAGCTGCTGTTGGCCAGGATCATCGCTTCGGCCACCATCAAATCGAGCGGCGCGCCGCGCTGGCGCGTGCCGATCACCACGGTCTCGCTGCCGTCGGGCTCGCAGCCCTGGGCGCCGGTGAGTTTGAAGGTGTAGTCAGGCCGGTTGAAATTCTCCGGCTTGCCGCGCACCACCTCGCGCTGAGCCTTCAGGTGGCGCGCCAGGCGGAAGATGAAGGCCAGCGTGGGCTGCAGCTCTTCCAGATGGGCTTCGACGATCGCCGCACCGGCCGGTGCCTCGCCGTTCAGCCAGGCTTCGGTGATCACGGTGTCCAACTGGTCGTGGCGCAGGTTGTGGGTGATCGGCACGCGTTCCAGCGCTGTGCGGCTGTCCTTGATCTCCAGTGTGGTTTCCTCGAAGCTGACGTAGAGCGACACGGCAGGGCAGTCGCGCCCGGCCATCAGCGTGTAGGCCTGCACCACCTCGTCGGGGAGCATGGTGATCTTGTGGCCCGGCATGTAGACCGTGGACAGGCGCTGGCGCGCGACCTGGTCGATGGCGCTGTCGGGCAGCACCGCCAGGCCGGGCGCAGCGATGTGAATGCCCAGCGTGACGGTGCCGCTGCCCAGGCCCTGCAGCGAGAGCGCGTCGTCGATCTCGGTGGTGTGCGAGTCGTCGATGGAAAACGCCTGCACCGCGGCCAGCGGCAGTTCGTCGGCTATTCCCGGTGCCTGTAGCGCCGGGAAGCCGGTGCCCTTGGGGAACTGATCGAACAGGAAACGCTGCCAGTGGAACTGGTAGGCGCTGTTGATGGCACCGGCCTTTTCCAGCAGCGCCAGCGGGTTCAGGTGGGTGCTGCGAGCGGCCTCGACCACCGCCTTGTACTCGGGCGCGTTTTTGTCCGGCTTGAACAGGATCTTGTAAAGCTGCTCGCGCACCGGCGGCGGGCATTGTCCGCCAGCCAGCTCGGCGGACCAGGCGTCGATCTGCGCCTGCACCAGTTTCTTTTTCTCGATGGCGGCCAGCGCCTGCGCCAGGATCTCGGCCGGCGCTTTTTTGTAGCGGCCTTTGCCGGCGCGGCGGAAGTAGTGCGGCGCGCCCTGCAGGCAGAGCAGGGCGGCGACCTGCTGCTCGGTGCTGGCGCCACTGTTGAAATACTCGCGCGCCAGGTCGGCAAAACCGAACTCGTCTTCGGGCGCGAATTCGTAGGCCAGCTCCAGTTCCATGCTGTCGGCCAGCGCGGTGGCGGCGGGCATGAGCTGGGCAGGGGCGGGCTTCTCGAAGCGCAGCAGGGCGTTGGCGGCCTTGACCTTGACGCGTTTGCCCGAATCCAGCTCCACCTGCAGGGAGCTTTCGGCTTCGGACATGAGGCGGCCGGTCAGCAGTTTGCCGGCGTCGTCGAACAGAATGTGCATGGCGCGGATTGTCCCATGCAAGCGGGCGGGTCCCGGGGTTCAGCCTGCCAGGTCGAGGAAGTGGAACACCGCATCGATGTGGCTGTCGAAGTCGCTGATCGCGTGATCGCTGCCGGGCAGCAGGCGCAAGGCGCCGCCGGCGCAGAAGGCCGCCATCTCGCGCCAGTCCAGCACCTCGTCGCCCTGGGCCACGATGGCGAACTGCGTGTCGGGTGTCGCAGGGTGCAGCGGCGCCAGGCGCTGGATGTCGGCCTCCTGCGCCCGCAGTTCGTCGACATACTCCGGGTGAAACACGAACCGCTCGGCCGGGTCGTGCCAGCTGCTCTGTTCGCCCACGTACTTGAGCAGGTCGCGCGCTGGAAACACGGCCGGATTGAGCAGCACGGTGCGGGCACAGCCGGTCTGCAGTGCCAGCCAGCGGGCGTAAAAGCCGCCGAGTGACGATCCCGCCACCGCCATGGTGTCGCGCGGCCAGGCGGCGGTGCCGCTGCGCACCAGTGCCATGGCCTCGGCGGGTGACGGTGGCAGCTGCGGACACCACCACACCACGCCCGGGTGCTGTGCGCTCACCCGCGTCGCCACCTTTTGGGCCTTCATGGACGAAGGCGAGGAGCGGAAACCGTGCAGGTACAGCAGGTGGGTGGTGGGCATGGTGGCTGATGGATGCAGGGCTGTGGCAGGGACGGACGAAGGATAATTGCCCATGGCCGCCGTTTTCGACAAACCCACCCTGCTGCAGCGCGTCGCCCCGGTTTTCCAGGGTTTCGACGGGCCGCTGGCGTTGGCTGTGCTGCTGCTGGCCGGCGCAGGGCTGCTCACCATGTACTCCGTGGGGTTCGACCACGGCACCCGTTTTGTCACCCACGGTCGCAACATGTTGCTGGCCGCTGGCGTGCTGTTCATTCTGGCGCAGGTACCGCCCCAGCGGCTGATGGCGCTGGCCGTGCCGCTGTACGTGGCGGGCGTGGTGTTGCTGCTGGGCGTGGAGTTCTTCGGTATCACCAAGAAAGGCGCGACGCGCTGGATCAACGTCGGCATGGTGATACAGCCCAGCGAACTCATGAAAGTGGCCATGCCGCTGATGCTGGCCTGGTGGTTCCAGCGTCGTGAAGGACAGCTCAAGCCGCTGGACTTCGTGGTGGCCGGCGTGCTGCTCGCCATTCCGGCGGTGCTCATCCTAAAGCAGCCCGACCTGGGCACGGCGCTGCTGGTGATGGCCTCGGGTCTGGCGGTGATCTTTTTTGCCGGGCTGAGCTGGAAACTGATCATCCCGCCGGTGGTGCTGGCGGCGGTCGGCATCGTGGTTCTGATCATCATGGAGCCCCAATGGTGCCAGCCGGGGGTGGACTGGCAGGTGCTGCACGAATACCAGCGACAGCGGGTATGCACGCTGCTCGACCCGGCCAAAGACCCGCTGGGCAAGGGTTTCCACATCATCCAGGGCATGATCGCCATCGGGTCGGGCGGTGTCTGGGGCAAAGGCTTCATGCAAGGCACGCAGACCCACCTGGAATTCATTCCCGAACGCACCACCGACTTCATTTACGCCGCGTTTTCTGAAGAGTTCGGCCTGGTCGGCGTGCTCGCGCTGATGGCGGCGTTCATCTTCCTGATCGTGCGCGGCCTCACCATCGCCCTGGAGGCGCCGACCCTGTTCTCGCGCCTGGTGGCGGGTGCCATGACGCTCAATGTCTTCGTCTACGCCTTCGTGAACATGGGCATGGTCAGCGGCATCCTGCCGGTGGTGGGTGTGCCCCTGCCGTTCGTCAGCTACGGCGGGACCGCCATGGTCACGCTGGGCGTGGTGCTGGGCATCCTCATGTCCATCGCCAAGTCCAAGCGGCTGATGCAATCCTGATGGAACCGGCTTGGCCAGCGTCGTCTGTCCACCAGGGCCGGTCCGGGGCTGAGCCGCCGGGCGCGCTGCGGGTCAGCGTTGCCGTCATCGGCGCTGGCAACATGGGTGGCGCCATCGTGGCACGCCTGTGTGCGCTGGACTGGCCGGTGGTGGTGTGCGACATCGACCCGGCGCGTCAGCGGGAGGCGCTGGCGCTCGGTGCCCACCTCGCCGATGCCCCCGACACCGCCGCCCAGGCATTGCACGCCGAAGGGGTGTTGATCGTCTGTGTGGTGGACGCTGTGCAGGCCCGCGAGGTCTTGCTGGGCACCGGCGGTGCCGTCGCAGCGATGCAAGCCGGCCAGACCGTGCTGTTGTGTCCCACCATCGCACCCGAAGACACCGAGGCACTCGCCGCCGCAATGGCTGTGCGGGGCATTGGCTGCATCGACGCGCCCATGTCGGGCGGCCCGGCCCGTGCGCGCGACGGCAGCATGAGCCTGATGCTGGCCGCGCCCGATGCGCTGCTGGCCCGCCACGCCGAGCTGCTGGCCGCACTCTCGTCCCAGGCTTTTCGCATCAGCGAGCGCGCCGGGGACGGTGCGCGCACCAAGCTGGTCAACAACCTGCTGGCCGGCATCAACCTCGTGGGCGCGGCCGAGGCGCTGGCGCTGGCCGAACGCCTGGGTCTGGACCTGGCCACCACGCAGGGCGTGATCGAGCAGTCCAGCGGCCAGAGCTGGATCGGTTCCGACCGCATGCGCCGCGCCATCGCCGGCGACCTCGCGCCGCGCGCCCATGTGACGCTGCTGGAGAAAGACACCCGGCTGGCGGTGCAGGCGGCACAGGCGGCGGGTTTCAGCGGGCCCCTGGGCGCCGGCGCTTCGGCGGTGTTTGCCCGCGCCCGCGCCGCCGGCATGGACGCCCTGGACGACGCGGCCCTGCTCACGCTGCTGCGCCAGCGCTGAGCCGCAAGACCCCGCTGCCAGCGCAGCGGCCCGTGGCTTCTTACAATGCAGCCATGATTGCACGCGAACCCACCCTTGCCCGTCTGGCCAGCGCCGAGAGCCTTCTGCTCGAACCGTACGGACTCACGCCATCCCACTTGCAACGCGCGCTCGGCGAGATCATGTCGCGCGGCGCCGACGACGCCGACCTGTATTTCCAGAGTTCGCGCAGCGAAGGCTGGAGCCTGGAAGAAGGCATCGTCAAGACCGGCAGTTTCAGCATCGACCAGGGCGTGGGCGTGCGGGCGGTGAGCGGTGAAAAAACCGCTTTCGCCTATTCCGACGACCTGTCCTGGGCCTCGCTGCTGGACGCTGCCCACACCGTGCGCACCATCGCCGCTCAGGGGCAGGACCGCAAGGTCCGCGTCCCGGCCGCCAAGGTGGCCAGGTCCCGCTCGCTCTACCCGGGTCTGGACCCGATCGGCACGCTGGACAGCACGGCCAAGGTGGCGCTGCTGGAAAAGGTGGAAAAGCTCGCCAAGGCCAAAGACCCGAGGGTGGTTCAGGTCATGGCGGGCCTGGCTGCCGAACACGACGTGGTGCTGATCGCACGCGCCGACGGCACCCTGGCCGCCGACGTGCGCCCGCTGATTCGCCTGTCCGTGACTGTCATCGCAGAGCAGAAGGGTCGGCGCGAAGTCGGCTCGTCGGGCGGTGGCGGCCGCTATGGCCTGGCCTATTTTGACGATGCGATGGTGCAGTCCTATGTGGACGAAGCCGTGGCTGCGGCCCTGACCAACCTCGACGCCCGTCCCGCGCCGGCTGGCGAGATGACCGTGGTGCTGGGTTCGGGCTGGCCCGGCATCCTGCTGCACGAGGCGGTGGGCCACGGCCTGGAAGGCGACTTCAACCGCAAGGGTTCCAGCGCGTTTGCGGGCCGCATCGGCCAGCGCGTGGCGGCCAAGGGCGTGACCGTGCTGGACGACGGCACCATGGCCGACCGCCGCGGCTCGCTCAACGTCGATGACGAGGGTCACACGTCGCAGAAAAATGTGCTGATCGAGGACGGCATTCTGCGCGGCTACATCCAGGACGCGACCAACGCCCGCCTGATGGGCGTCAAGCCCACCGGCAATGGACGGCGCGAAAGCTACGCCCACGTGCCGATGCCGCGCATGACCAACACCTACATGCTGGGCGGCGACAAAACGCCCGCAGAAATCGTGGCCAGCATCAGGAAAGGCCTGTACGCCACCAACTTCGGCGGCGGTCAGGTCGACATCACCAGCGGCAAGTTCGTGTTCTCGGCCAGCCAGGCCTACTGGGTGGAAAACGGGCAGATCCAGTACCCGGTGAAGGGTGCCACGCTGGTCGGCAGCGGGCCCGAGTCACTCAAGAAGGTGAGCATGATCGGCAACGACATGCGGCTCGACAGCGGCGTGGGCACCTGCGGCAAAGAGGGCCAGAGCGTGCCGGTGGGGGTGGGCCAGCCTACCTTGCGCATCGACGGACTGACGGTCGGCGGCACGGCCTGATCGGACGACTGTAAGTCGGCTGTCAAAACGCCTGTGCTACATTCGCGACCTATGCAAACCCGCGCCGCCATCTTTTTTGGCTTTTACTTTTGGTTCTCTGTCCCCGGCGGACGAGAGGCAACGGTGTAAGCGCGCAAAGCAACCGAACCCCCTCCAAACCGCCGGGCCCACAGCCCGGCGGTTTTTTTTCACCCTTTCACTTTCCAACCCTGCGAGGAGCTTTCGATGAACGCCAAGAACACGACCACCAGCGATGCCTGGTATGCGCGACCTGTCGACAAAACCAGCCAGACCGACGACCAGCGCATCAAGGACATCACCGTGCTCCCGCCGCCCGAACACCTCATTCGCTTCTTTCCCATCGGTGGCACGCCGGTGGAGACGCTCATCAACCAGACCCGCAAGAACATCCACAACATCCTGCACGGCAAAGACGACCGTCTGCTGGTGATCATCGGTCCGTGCTCGATACACGACCCGGCCGCCGCACTGGACTACGCGCGTCGCCTGAAGCCGCTGCGCGACAAGTACGCCGATACGCTGGAGATCGTGATGCGGGTGTACTTCGAGAAGCCGCGCACCACGGTGGGCTGGAAGGGCCTGATCAACGACCCCTACCTGGATGAGAGCTACCGCATCGACGAGGGCCTGCGCATCGCGCGCCAGCTGCTGATCGAGATCAACCGCCTGGGTCTTCCGGCCGGCAGCGAGTTCCTGGATGTGATCAGCCCGCAGTACATCGGTGACCTGATCAGCTGGGGCGCCATCGGTGCGCGCACGACCGAGAGCCAGGTGCACCGCGAGCTGGCCTCGGGCCTGTCGGCGCCGATCGGCTTCAAGAACGGCACCGACGGCAACATCCGCATCGCCACCGACGCGATCCAGGCCGCGGCGCGGGGCCACCACTTCCTGTCGGTTCACAAGAACGGACAGGTGGCCATCGTTCAGACCAACGGCAACAAGGATTGCCACGTCATCCTGCGGGGCGGCAAGGCGCCCAATTACGACGCGGTCCACGTGGCCGCTGCGGTGAAAGATCTCGAGGCTGCGAAGCTCGCGCCGCGCCTGATGGTAGATTGCAGCCACGCCAACAGCAGCAAGCAGCACGAAAAGCAGCTCGATGTGGCACGCGACATTGGCCAGCAGATCGCATCGGGATCGAAAAGCGTGTTCGGCGTGATGATCGAGAGCCACATCGAGGCCGGCGCTCAGAAATTCACCCCGGGCAAGGACGATGTGAGCCAGCTCGCATATGGCAAAAGCATCACCGATGCCTGTCTGGGCTGGGGTGACTCGCTGCAGGCGCTGGAGGTGCTTTCCCTGGCCGTTCGGTCCGCGCAGAAGGCCGCTCATCGCTGACCGCTGTTTGAAGACCGATGGAGAAATCACACGGATCGTGCCATTCGATCTGCGGTGCAGGCGCCACACCCCGCTGGTGCAGGTCCAGGCGTTTGATAATTTGTGTGCAACGTCGATAAAGGTCGTTGAGGTCCCTTGGTGTCCGCCAGCCCGGCAGACCAGGGGCCTGTGGAGTCCATGTGGAACAGCCGGTATTGCGATTGGGGTTGTTGGGATTTGCCGAGCCGGTGGGCTTGCGCCTGCAGGCCTGGGCGGCTCAGGCTCAGCCAGGCTGGCCCGAATGGCGCACCGCCGATCCCCACCTGGCCGACGCCTGGATGATTAGCGGCCAGTCGGTGGAGGTGCTGGGGCGCGATGCGGTCGTGATCTGTCACCCGCACGGCAGTGGCGAGCGCCTGACGCTCAACCGCGCCGAGGTGGACCGCCCGCTGGCCTTTGCCGCACCCTTGCCCGAAGGCTTCGCCTCGGCCGAGTTTTTTGAAGCCGACGACGAACCCAGCGTGCGCCAGCGCCTGCAGCGATTCGAAGCCTGGCTGAGACCGTTGCGCAGTCAGTTCGCGCTCGGCGCGCAGCTGGTGGAGCGGCTGAATCAACACAAAAACGGGGTGGTGCATGTCATGCACGAGGGCAAGCTGCTCGCCGTGATCGACCTGGACCGCTGGCAGACCGGATTGTTCATTCCGGCGCGGCCGGTGGATCTGGCCATGGCCGAGTGGGTACGCCGCCCGACCCTGGCCCGCGACATTCCTTCTTCTTTCATGCGTTTGCCGCTGCACAGGGTGATGTGGACCTACGCGGTGCGCACCCGACGTGACATTCTGCCGGTGCGCTATCGCCAGCAGACGATCCATCTGCGTCGGGTGCCGCCATTGCCGGCACGCTGGTTTGACGAGCTGCACCTGCAGATCATGCGCGAGCTGATGGCGCAGCCCGGTCGCCTGAACGAGTTGCAGGTCCGCACCGGTGTGCCAGCGGACGAGCTGGCGCATCACCTGGCTGCGCTGTATTTTGCCGGTGGTCTGACCACCGACGCCGACAGTGCGCGCCGTGCCGAAGCGAACACCCGCCGTGCCATGGTGGCCCTGCAGTTCGATCAGGTGGATCACGACACCGAGTTGACGCGCACCGGGCATCTGGAGCAGGTGGCGCCTTCCAGCATCCTGCGCGAGGCGCTGCATTCGCCGCTGCGCGTGGCCATCCAGAAAGACGCGGCCAGCGACGCATCTTGATCTGGCGCAGGGCCCTCTGGTGCGCTTGCCATGCACAATCCAAGGATTTCTGAGATCGATTCCAAGGAGCAGCCAACATGCGCAGTCAAGTCACCGTGACCTGGGGAGAGCCGTCGGTTTACCGTTTTGACCTGGAAGAAGTGCAGCCGATGCCGCACGACCAGGCACGCGCCTGGCTCGACGAGCAGTTCACAACGCTTCGCTGCGAGCCGATCCGCCTGACCGGCAAGGTGCTCACGGCCGACAAAGTGCTGTGTGTGGCGCATGCCGCCGGGGAAGAGCGTTTTCGCGATGCGGCCCACCAGGGCTGGGCGATGGCGTTTGCGCGAGCGACCAGTTCTGCGCTGGCCAAACCGGTCGTGGCGGTCGACGTACCGGGCCTCACGCTCGGCTACTGAGTCACGCTGCCAGGGTCGTGAGCAGGCGGGCGTGCACGCCGCCGAACCCCCCGTTGCTCATGCAGACGATGTGATCGCCGCCACGCGCAGCGCCACCCACCTGGGCGACCAGCTCGTCGATGGAAAGCGCCACCTGGGCGCGGTCTCCCATGGAGCGCAGCGTCTCGGCGGCGTCCCAGTCCAGCCCGCCGGCGTGGCAGAACGCCAGGTCGGCCGCTTCCAGGCTCCAGGGCAGCTGCGATTTCATGGTGCCCAGCTTCATGGTGTTGCTGCGCGGCTCGAACACCGCCAGGATGCGGCCTGTGTCGCCGTCCGCGCGCAGCTTGCGCTGCAGCCCGTCCAGCGTGGTGCGGATGGCCGTGGGGTGGTGGGCGAAGTCGTCGTACACCGTGACCGCGCCGCCATCGCGCTCGACCTGGCCGCGCACTTCCATGCGGCGGCGCACGTTCTGGAAACTGCCCAGTGCACGGGCTGCGTCGGCCGGGGCCACGCCCACGTGTTCCGCGGCTGCGATGGCGGCCAGCGCATTGAGCTGGTTGTGCACGCCGGTGATCGCCCACTCTACGCGGGCCACCATCTGGCCGCGCTGCAGCACGTCAAAGGCGTCTGGCTCGCCCTGGGCGGTGAAGTCGCTCACCGCGGCACCGAAACTGCGGACCTCGCTCCAGCAGCCTTGGTGCAGGACGCGCTCCAGGCTTTCCTCCAGGCCGTTGGTGATCACACGGCCGGACCCTGGCACGGTGCGCACCAGGTGGTGGAACTGCCGCTCGATGGCCTTGAGGTCGTCGAAGATGTCGGCGTGGTCGAACTCCAGGTTGTTCAGGATCGCGGTGCGGGGGCGGTAGTGCACGAACTTGCTGCGCTTGTCGAAAAAGGCGGTGTCGTACTCGTCGGCCTCGATGACGAATGTGGGCCCCCGCGCTCCGCCGCTGCGCGGGTCGCTGCCCCTGTCCGGGGAAGGGGCCCCGGTGTTCCCGGCGCGTGGGGCTGTTTCGCCTCGGGGCGGCCCGGCGGCGAAACGGGCTTCTCCGGCAGACACCTGTCCACCCAAACGCGCCGACACACCAAAGTTCATCGGCACACCGCCCACCAGAAAACCGGGCTGCAGCCCGTTGGCTTCCAGCACCCAGGCCAGCATGGAGGTGGTGGTGGTCTTGCCGTGCGTGCCGGCCACGGCCAGCACATGACGGCCTTGCAGCACGTGTTCGGACAGCCATTGCGGGCCGCTGGTGTAAGGCGCACCGGCCTCCAGGATCGCTTCCATGAGCGGGAACTTGGGCGTGCCGTCGGGCAGACGCGAGCGGCTGACCACGTTGCCCACCACGTATATGTCGGGCGCCAGCGCCATCTGGTCGGCACCAAACCCTTCGATCAGGTCGATCCCCAAGGCCCGCAGCTGGTCGCTCATGGGCGGATAGACGCCGGCGTCGCAGCCGGTGACACGGTGGCCGGCCTCGCGGGCCAGTGCGGCCAGACCGCCCATGAACGTGCCGCAAATGCCCAGGATGTGTATATGCATGAGGCAGGATTCTAGGTGCGATGCCCGGGTTACCCGGAGGTCAAGGCGGGTGGGCCCGGTGGGCCGGGCCACCCCGGTGCACAATCCGGCCATGGAAGCTTTTCGCAGCGACATGGCCGACGAAATCGCCGCGGTGGCAGCGCGATTCGTGGTGGAAGACGGTTTGGAATACGCCGCCGCCAAGCGTCAGGCCGGCAAACAGCTGGGCTTGTTGGCCCGAGCGCCCTGGCCCGACAACGCCGCCATGGACGCGGCGGTCCGCGAGTACATCGCTGTGTTTTGTCCCGAAACCCAAGCCGCCGAGCTGCGGCTGCTGCGCGAACAGGCGCTCGTGTGGATGGACAGGCTGGCGGCTTTCCGTCCCCATCTGGGAGGCGCCGTCTGGCACGGCACGGCCACCCGCCACAGCGACATCTACATCCAGCTGTTCTGTGACGATCCCAAGGCGGTTGAGCTCGAATTGCTCAACCACCGGGTGGACTACCATCCAGGCTCGGTGCCGGGCTGGCGCGGCGAGCCGGTCGACACACTGTCGGTGCGCAGCCGCTGCGAGGCCTTGGGTCAGTGGCTTCTGGTGCACCTGATGGTGCACGATCTGGACGATCTGAGGGGCGCGCTCAAGCCCGACGCCCAGGGCCGCAAACCACGTGGAGACGCCCGCGCCCTGGTGGCGCTGATGGCGCCGAAACCCCAATGTTGAAAACCTGACGATGCAAAGACGAACACTGTGGATGGGTGGCCTGGGGCTGGCGGCTGCGGCCGCCGGTGTCGGTCTGGCCAGTTGGCGCCTGCGGACGGTGGAGCCTCAGCCGCCAGCCCAGGCGGCTTTCTGGGCAGCGCAGTTTGAAGGCCCCAATGGCGAGCAGGTGGTGATGAACCAGTTCCGAGGTCGGCCCCTGCTGGTCAACTTCTGGGCCACCTGGTGCCCCCCGTGTGTGGAAGAGCTGCCGATGCTCAATGCCTTTCAGGCCGCACACGCTGCCCGGGGCTGGCAGGTGCTGGGACTGGCCGTGGACCAGGCGGCGGCGGTGCGCAACTTCATGAAGAAACTGCCCCTGTCCTTTCCGGTGGGCATGGCGGGACTGGCCGGGACCGATCTCAGCCGCAGTCTGGGTAACGTCAGTGGTGGATTGCCCTTCACCGTGGTTTTTGACCGTTCAGGAACGCTGGTGCACCAGAAAATCGGCAAAGTGAGCGAGGCCGATCTCGCCCAGTGGGCCGGGTTGGCCTGATCGAACCACCGTTTTCATCGAAAGTTCGCAACGGACTTCATCTGGCGCCGAAACAGGGGTAAAGTCCGTTGATCTGCCCGCTCCTTGGCAAGGCGCGGATTCCAGGCCGATTTCGCCGCAGGTCGAACCAAGCGGTTTGCGTCGTGTACACTGCGGCACCCCGGCAGGCTGGCGGCAGTCAATTTCATTGAAATTGACTGCAATTGAAACCACTTAGCCGATATTCGTTGGAGAAATCATGGATTTGAGAAAACTGAAGACGCTGATCGACCTGGTCTCGGAGTCGAACGTTTCCGAGCTGGAAATCACCGAAGCCGAAGGCAAGGTGCGCATCGTCAAGAGCATGCCTGCCGGTGTGGCCGCTCCGGTCACCTATGCCATGGCACCCGCCGCCGCTCCGATGGCCGCACCCGTTGCCGCGCCGTTGGTGACTGAGGCCGTGCCCGCAGCGGCGCCGGCCGAGGCCGCCGGCCATACCGTCAAGTCGCCCATGGTGGGCACGTTTTATCGCGCCTCCAGCCCCGGGGCCAAGGCCTTCGTGGAGATCGGCGACACGATCAAGGAAGGCGAGACCATCTGCATCGTCGAGGCAATGAAAATTCTCAACGAGATCGAAGCCGACAAGACCGGCACCGTCACCGCCATCCTGGTCCAGAACGGCCAGGCGGTCGAATACGGCCAGCCTCTGTTCACCATCGAATAAGGCCTCGCGCCCATGTTCAAGAAAATCCTGATCGCCAACCGCGGTGAGATCGCCCTGCGCATCCAGCGCGCCTGCCGGGAGCTGGGCATCAAGGCGGTGATGGTGTATTCCGAAGCCGATCGCGACGCCAAGTACATCCGCCTCGCCGACGAAGCGGTCTGCATCGGCCCGGCGCCCTCGGGCCAGAGTTACCTCAGCATGCCGGCCATCATCTCGGCGGCCGAGGTGACCGACTCCGAGGCCATTCACCCGGGCTACGGCTTCCTGTCGGAAAACGCCGATTTCGCCGAACGTGTGGAAAAAAGCGGCTTCACCTTCATCGGGCCCACGCCCGAATCGATCCGCCTGATGGGCGACAAGGTCTCGGCCAAACAGGCCATGATCCGTGCCGGCGTGCCCTGCGTGCCGGGTTCCGAGGGTGCCTTGCCGGCCGATCCGGCGGTGATCAAGCGCACCGCCAAGGCCATCGGCTACCCGGTCATCATCAAGGCCGCGGGTGGCGGTGGTGGGCGTGGCATGCGCGTGGTGCACACCGAAGCGGCGCTGCTGCACGCGGTGCAGACCACCAAGGCCGAAGCGGGTGCTGCCTTTGGCAACCCCGAGGTCTACATGGAGAAGTTCCTCCAGAACCCGCGCCATGTCGAGATCCAGATCATGGCCGACACCCACCGCAACGCGGTGTACCTCGGCGAGCGCGACTGCTCCATGCAGCGGCGCCACCAGAAGGTGATCGAAGAAGCGCCGGCGCCGGGCATTCCGCGCCGCCTGATCGAGAAGATTGGCGAGCGCTGCGCCGCTGCGTGCAAGAAGATCGGTTACCGCGGTGCAGGCACCTTCGAGTTCCTGTTTGAAAACGGCGAGTTCTACTTCATTGAAATGAACACCCGCGTGCAGGTGGAGCACCCGGTGACCGAATGGATCACCGGCGTGGACATCGTGCGCACCCAGATCGCGGTGGCGGCCGGCGAAAAGCTGCCGTTCACGCAGCGCCAGGTGCAGCTGCGCGGCCACGCCATCGAGTGCCGCATCAACGCCGAAGACGCCTACAAGTTCACCCCTTCGCCAGGGCGCATCACCACTTGGCACATGCCCGGTGGCCCTGGCGTTCGCGTGGACTCGCACGCCTACACCAACTACTTCGTGCCACCGAACTACGACTCGATGATCGGCAAGCTGATCGTTCACGGCGACACGCGCGAACAGGCCCTGGCCCGCATGCGCACGGCGCTGGCCGAGGCGGTGGTGGAGGGCATCAAGACCAACATCCCGCTGCACCGCGAGCTGATGGTGGACGCCAGCTTCGTGGCTGGTGGCACCAACATCCATTACCTGGAAGAGTGGCTCTCCCAGCGGGAAAGGTAAGCCTTTCTCCCGGAGCGCCTTCGGCGTCTCGACCCAGAGGGCTCGCACTTGCGCGCGGCAAAGCCGCTGATGCGATGTCCTTGAGGGCCTCTGCTCGTGCGTTGCGGTTCATTCACCTTTTGACATTCACCCCATGCCCTCCCTGTTTGAGCTGGTCCTGCTGGTCCCCGAGGTCGGCGTCGAACCCACCAGCGAAGCACTGGACGCGCTCGATGCGTTGAGCGTGTCGGTGGAAGACGCGGATGCGCTCACCCCCGCCGAGCAGGCGCTGTTTGGCGAGCCCGGCATGCCGCCGCCCAAGGAAGGCTGGAACCGCTCGCGCGTGGTGGCCCTGTTCCAGACCGAAGGGAGCGCTCGCGAAGCCGCTGCGCTGCTGCAACCGCAAGACTTCTTTGCGGACGCCCAGGTGCTGGGTGTGCAGGCCGTGGCCGAGCAGGACTGGGTGCGCCTGACGCAGTCGCAGTTCGATCCGGTGGAGATCACGCCGAGTTTCTGGATCGTCCCGAGCTGGCACGAACCCCCGGCGGCGGCCCGGCAGGTGCTGCGCCTCGACCCGGGCCTGGCCTTCGGTACCGGCACACACCCCACCACCCGCATGTGTCTGCGCTGGACGGCGCGCCACGGTGCGCAGGGTCTGCGTGTGCTCGACTACGGTTGTGGATCGGGCATCCTGGCCATGGGCGCGGCCAAGTTCGGCGCTCGCGAGATCGTCGCGGTCGACATCGATCCGGCCGCGGTGGAATCCACCCGCCTCAATGCGCAGACCAACCACGTGACCTTGCAGGCCGGCCTGCCCGAACTCGCCCTCGGCGAGTTCGATCTGGTGCTGGCCAACATCCTGGCCACACCGCTCAAGGTGCTGGCGCCCCTGTTGTGCGCGCACGTGGCAGCGGGCGGACAATTGGTGCTGGCGGGCATTCTGGCGCGCCAGGCCGAAGAATTGCGTGAAGCCTATGCGCCCTGGCTGGCGCTCGGCGTGAGCGACGAAGAAGACGGCTGGATTCTGATGACCGCCGTGAAGGCTTGAGGGGCTCGAAGAGGCCGTGGGGCCGGCGCAGCGGCGTTGCCCGCCTGCAATAATCGGTGCATGAGTTACACCACCCGCTGCCCTGCCTGCGGAACGATGTTCAAGGTCGTTCCCGACCAGCTCAAGATTTCCGACGGCTGGGTGCGATGTGGTCACTGCGCCGATGTGTTCGACGCCACCCTGTATCTGGAGGCCTGGACCCCACCCGCTAAAGCCCCTGCTCCGTTCCCTGGTCGCGTGCCGATGGTCGCGACCGAACCTGTGGTCGAGGATTCAGCGCGTGAAGAATCGGCGCTCGAACGCGCACCCTGGTCATCGGAGTCCGAATCGCAGCTGGTGTCCCAAGCGCCCGTGGCTGCCGCCGGTCCTGCCTGGCGAAGCGCTGATCTGCCCATAGATACCGCGTTCGTTGAACCACCGGTGAATGAGGAGTCCCCTGCAAGGATTTTGGAAGCTCAAGAGCCTGGCCGGGATGTGGTCTCGGTCACCGAAGTGCCTCCGCCTGCCAACCCCGGCGCCGATGATGAAAGCGACGGGCAGCTTCTGTCGGAAAGTGGAACGAATGCGCGCGAGCAGGGTTCGGATGCACAGCCGAAGTGGCCGGCAGCTGCCTCCCAGCACGATGTCGAGCCCTTGGCCGCGATGGCATCGGCGGCGGTGCTGCCCCCCGAGACCCAGCCTGCGCCAGAGGCGTGGGCGACCGATCTGCGGGTGCCCGTCCCGCCGCTCGAATCCGCGACCGAATTCCAGACCGAGCTGGAGCGCTTCGCGGCCGCTTCCGCCAGTTCGACGGGGCGGATTCACACCGACCTCGCCCAGGCGCCCGAACCGACTTCCTCCCAGTTCTCCGAGCCGCTGACCGTTGACGCAACCAGCCCCGAAGAGCCCGGTTTTGTCCGGCAGGCCAAACGGCAGGCTTTCTGGCGTTCGCCCGGCGTGCGAGCGGCACTGGGCTTTCTCGCGGTGTTGCTCGGGTTGCTGCTCGGCGGGCAGTTGGCGCTCCACGAACGCGACCACCTGGCCGCCAGCCATCCCGATCTGGCGCCGCTGCTCGCACGCCTGTGTGAGCCGCTGGGTTGCGAAATCGGTCCGGTACAGCGCATCGACGCGGTGGTCATCGACAGCTCGACCCTGGTGCGCAGGCTCGGCAACTTCTATTCATTCGACCTCGTGCTCAAGAACACGGCGGCCATGCCGGTGGCCGTGCCGGCGCTGGAACTGAGCCTGACCGATTCGAGTGACAGCGTGATCGCCCGACGCGTCTTCCTCCAGCAGGAGCTGCCGGGTTCGCCCAGGCTGCTGCCTGCGCAAGGCAGCCTCTCGCTGAGCCTGCGCCTGTCGATCACCGAGGTGGGCGCGGTCTCCATGGCAGGTTACCGCGCCCTGGTTTTTTACCCCTGAACTTCTCCGACCCACACCATGTCCATCCTCATCTGCGGCTCGCTCGCGTTCGACACCATCATGACCTTCGAGGGCCGCTTTGCCGAACAGATCCTGCCGAGCCAGCTGCACATCCTCAACGTATCGTTCCTGGTGCCCGGGCTGCGCCGCGAGTACGGTGGTTGCGCTGGCAACATCGCGTACGGACTGCGCCAGCTCGGCTCGCCGGCCGTGCCGCTGGCCATGGTGGGCAACGACGCGCAGGACTATCTGGGTCGCTTGCATGGTCTGGGAGTGGACACGAAGTTCATCGGCTCCACAGCCGCCAACTACACGGCGCAGGCCATGATCATGACCGACCGCGACAACAACCAGATCACGGCTTTCCATCCGGGCGCCATGTCCGACGCCCATCTGAACCCGGTTCCGACCGCTGCCGGCATCCGGCTGGCCATCGTCTCGCCCGACGGGCGCGATGCCATGCTGCAGCACGCGCAGCAACTGCATGCCGCCGGCATTCCGTTCGTGTTCGATCCGGGTCAGGGCCTGCCGATGTTCAACGGCGAAGAACTGACGAACTTCATCGAACTGGCGACCTGGGTCACGGTGAACGACTACGAAGGCAAGATGCTCAGCGACCGCACCGGCCTGAGTTTCGAGGACATCGCCGCCCGGGTGAAAGGTCTGATCGTGACGCTGGGCGAGCACGGCTGCGAAGTGTGGGAAGACGGGCACAAGACCCTGGTGCCCGGGGTGAAGGCGGCGGCGGTGCTGGACCCCACCGGTTGTGGCGATGCTTTCCGCGCCGCGCTGCTGCACGGGCTGGTGCAAGGCTGGTCCCTGCCCCGCTGTGCCGAACTGGGCAACCGCATCGGTGCGGCCAAGATCGCCAGCCGTGGCGGGCAGAACTACACCTTCGCCGTCGCTTGAACCGGGTGCAGAAGTGAAAAAGCCCGGCGCTTTCGCGCCGGGCTTGTCAAATCATCCCAAGGACGACTTCAGGGTTTGCTGGACGTGGGAAACGGCCAGGCAGCCTGAGGGTTCAACTTGGTCTGAGCTGCAGGTGCCGCTGGGGCTGCCGGCTTCTTGGCCGGCTCAGCTTTTTTTGCGGGGGCTGCCTTTTTGACGGCGGCCTTCTTGGGCGCGGCTGCTTTCTTGGCCGGAGCGGCCTTCTTCGCTGCTACCTTCTTGGGAGCTGCCTTTTTGGCCGGAGCGGCTTTCTTGGCGGCAACCTTCTTGGGAGCGGCTTTCTTGGCCGGAGCGGCCTTCTTCGCTGCTACCTTCTTGGGCGCTGCCTTTTTGGCCGGAGCGGCTTTCTTGGCGACAACCTTCTTGGGAGCGGCTTTCTTGGCCGGAGCGGCCTTCTTCACAGCGGCCTTCTTGGCCGGAGCGGCCTTCTTCGCCGGAGCGGCTTTCTTCGCCACTACTTTTTTGGCCGGAGCGGCCTTCTTCGCCGGAGCGGCTTTTTTAGCCGGGGCTTTTTTCGCAGTTGCCATTGTGTTCTCCTTGATCAAGTTGCAAAGAGCACTTCAGCCGGTCTTTTTGCCGGTGAAGTGATTCAATGCCCTAGAGCCATGTGGATGCATCCACGGCTGGCCCCAAAGCGTTGAATCCTGTGACAAAACCCCGCCCCCGGCGCCGAGGCGCAGGATGCGGGGTTTTGAATGTTTGAAAAACATGCGGTGCGTGGTGGTCGGTGTCGCTGCGTCTTAGGGCTTCATCAGTCCCAGGACAGCGCGCCTCCCGACTGGTATTCGATCACGCGGGTTTCGAAGAAATTGCGTTCCTTCTTGAGGTCGATCATCTCGCTCATCCAGGGGAACGGATTTTCTTCGTTCGGGTACAGCGGCTCCAGGCCGATCTGCGTGGCGCGCCGGTTCGCGATGTAGCGCAGGTAACCTTTGAACATGGACGCATTGAGGCCGAGCACGCCGCGCGGCATGGTGTCTTCGGCGTAGCGGTACTCCAGCTCGACCGCCTTCTCGAACAGCAGCTTGATCTCGGCCTTGAACTCGGCCGTTGATCAGATCGATGCCGAAGTTGCAGTGCATGGACTCGTCGCGCAGGATGTACTGGTACTGCTCGGCGGCACCGGTCATCTTGTTCTGGCGGCCGAGTGCCAGGATCTGTGTGAAGCCGACGTAGAAGAACAGGCCTTCCATCAGACAGGCAAAGACGATCAGGCTCTTGAGCAGGGTCTGGTCGTTCTCGGGCGAACCGGTGTTGAAGTTCGGGTCCATGATCGCCTCGATGAAGGGGATCAGGAACTCGTCCTTGTCGCGGATCGACTTCACTTCGTTGTACGCGTTGAAGATCTCCGACTCGTCCAGACCCAGCGACTCCACGATGTACTGGTAGGCGTGGGTGTGGATGGCTTCTTCAAACGCCTGGCGCAACAAGAACTGGCGGCACTCGGGCGCGGTGATGTGGCGGTACGTGCCCAGCACGATGTTGTTGGCGGCCAGCGAATCGGCGGTGGTGAAGAAGCCGAGGTTGCGCTTGACGATCCGGCGCTCGTCTTCGGTCAGACCGTTGGGGTCTTTCCAGAGCGCGATGTCGCGGCTCATGTTCACTTCCTGCGGCATCCAGTGGTTGGCGCAGGTGGCGAGGTACTTCTCCCAGGCCCACTTGTACTTGAACGGCACCAGCTGGTTGACGTCGGTCTGGCCGTTGATGATGCGCTTGTCGGCCGCGTTGACGCGGTGCGCACTCGGTGCGGCTTTGGATGCTGCGAAGGCGGGGGAGGGCTTTGTCGCGGAGGACAGTGGTGCTTGCACACCCGGCGTGCGAGGTGGCAAGGGAATCGATGCGGGCTTCGAGGAGGGAGTAACTTGTTCGTCCCAGGTCAACATAGGTGTGTCCAATTCGGTGGATTATCGAAGTGTCTGCATGAAATGCAAAGGACTCATGCGTGTGATGAATGTTTTGTGTTGCGGTGTCGCATCGAATGCGCGACGTTCGACACCACAACACGCCGATCCATCACGGGCCGAGGTCATTGGCAGGCTTCGCATCCAGGGTCGTCGATCGCGCAGAACTTGATGTCGGTGGCCGGTTCAGCGCTCATCGCAGCGGCCACCGGCACGCCCATCGCAGCGTCGTTGCCGTGCACCGAAACTGCGTTGAGCTGACCCGTGCGGCCGGTCGATTTTTCGGCCTGCGTGGCAGACGTGGTGCGCAGGTAGTAGGTGGTCTTGAGACCACGCAGCCACGCCAGCTTGTAGGTGTCATCGAGCTTCTTGCCCGAGGCGCCGGCCATGTAGATGTTCAGGCTCTGCGCCTGGTCGATCCACTTCTGGCGGCGTGCCGCGGCTTCCACCAGCCACAGCGGTTCCACTTCAAACGCGGTGGCGTAGAGCGCCTTCACTTCGTTTGGCACGCGGTCGATGGAGCGCAGCGAACCGTCGAAGTGTTTGAGGTCCATGACCATCACGTCGTCCCACAGGCCCAGGCGCTTGAGGTCTTTGACCAGGTAGCCGTTGATGACGGTGAACTCACCCGACAGGTTGGACTTGACCGAGAGGTTGCCGAAGCAGGGCTCGATCGACGCGTCCACGCCGATGATGTTGGAAATGGTCGCGGTGGGGGCGATGGCCACGCAGTTGGAGTTGCGCATGCCGTCCTTGGCGATCTTCTGGCGCAGGGCGTCCCAGTCCAGGCTGCTGGACCGGTCCACATCCACATAGCCGCCACGCTCACGCGCGAGCAGGTCCAGCGTGTCGGACGGCAGGATGCCCTGGTCCCACAACGAGCCCTTGTAGCTGGCGTAGCGGCCGCGCTCACGGGCGAGTTCGGTGGACGCCCAATAAGCGTAATAGCAGACGGCTTCCATCGAGCGGTCGGCGAACTCCACCGCTTCGTTGGACGCATACGGAATGCGCAGTTCGTACAGCGCGTCCTGGAAACCCATGATGCCCAGACCCACCGGGCGGTGGCGCATGTTGGAGTCGCGCGCCTTCTTGACCGCGTAGTAGTTGATGTCGATCACGTTGTCGAGCATGCGCATCGCGGTCTTGATCGTCTTCTGCAGCTTTTCGTGATCGACGCCGCCGTCCTTCACGTGCTTGAGCAGGTTGATCGAACCGAGGTTGCAGACCGCGGTTTCGGTGTCGCTGGTGTTGAGCGTGATCTCGGTGCAGAGGTTGGAGCTGTGCACCACGCCAGCGTGTTGCTGCGGTGAGCGCACGTTGCAGGCGTCCTTGAAGGTGATCCAGGGATGGCCGGTCTCGAACAGCATCGACAGCATCTTGCGCCACATGTCGGTGGCGGGCAGCTTGCGGTAGGGCTTGATCTCGCCGCGCGCGGCTTTCTCTTCGTAGGCCACGTAGGCCTTCTCGAAGTCGGCACCGAACTTGTCGTGCAGGTCCGGCACGCTGTTGGGCGAGAACAGACTCCACTCGCCCTTTTCCATCACGCGCTTCATGAACAGGTCGGGAATCCAGTTCGCCGTGTTCATGTCGTGGGTGCGGCGGCGGTCGTCGCCGGTGTTTTTGCGCAGCTCCAGGAATTCTTCGATGTCCAGGTGCCAGCTTTCCAGGTAAGTGCAGACCGCACCCTTGCGCTTGCCGCCCTGGTTCACCGCTACCGCGGTGTCGTTGACCACCTTGAGGAAGGGCACCACGCCCTGCGACTCGCCGTTGGTGCCTTTGATGTGGGCACCCAGAGCGCGCACGCGGGTCCAGTCGTTGCCCAGGCCGCCGGCGAACTTGGACAGCAGCGCGTTCTCCTTGATCGACTCGTAGATACCGTCGAGGTCGTCGGGCACGGTGGTCAGGTAGCAGCTGGAGAGCTGCGAGCGCAGCGTGCCGGCGTTGAACAGCGTGGGCGTGGACGACATGAAGTCGAACGAGGACAGCACCTCGTAGAACTCGATGGCGCGGGCTTCGCGGTCGATCTCGTTCAGCGACAGGCCCATGGCCACGCGCATGAAGAAGGCCTGCGGCAGTTCGATGCGGGTCTTGCGCACATGCAGGAAGTAGCGGTCGTACAGGGTCTGCAGGCCGAGGTAGTCGAACTGCAGGTCGCGTTCGGGCTTGAGCGCGGCACCCAGGCGGACCAGGTCGAACTGCTGCAGCTTCTCGTCGAGCAGCTCGTTCTGCACGCCCTTCTTGATGAACTGCGGGAAGTAGTCGGCGTAGCGGGCGCCCATCTCGCTGGACGGGACTTCTTCGCCGATCACTTCCTTGACGATGGTGTGCAGCAGCAGGCGCGCGGTGGCGTAGGTGTAGTCCGGGTCTTTCTCGATCAGGGTGCGCGCCGCCAGGATGGACGCTTTGTAGACCTCTTCGATCGGTACGCCGTCGTACAGGTTGCGCTTGGTTTCGGCGACGATGGGGTCGGCCTTGACGTCCTTGCCCAGGCCCTTGCAGGCGTCTTCGATCAGGTGCTGCAGGCGGTTCAGGTCCAGCGGGACGCGCTGGCCGCCGTCCATCACGTGCAGCAGGGCTTCGGCCGGCTTGGCGGCTTCGGCCTGGTGGGCGCGCTCCTGGGTGCGGCGCTCGCGGTAGAGCACATAGGCGCGGGCCACTTCGTGGTGGCCGCTGCGCATCAGGCCGAGCTCGACCTGGTCCTGCACGTCTTCGATGTGGAAGGTGCCGCCGCCCGGGCGCGAGCGCATCAGGGCGCGGACCACGTTCTGTGTCAGTGCGTCCACCGTCTCGCGCACGCTGGCCGACGCCGCGCCCTGGGTGCCGTGCACCGCCAGAAACGCTTTCATCAGCGCCACCGCGATCTTGCTCGGCTCGAACGGGACCACCCCGCCGTTGCGTCGGATGATCTGGTAATGGGCGAACACCGAGCTGGCGCCGTCTCGCGCGGCAGCGCCGGTCGGACCGGCGGACAGCATCGCTGACGAAGTGACGGAGGTGACGGGGGGGTGGGTGGTCAGCATGGTTCCTCTGGCGTTTGTTTTGTGGGATGGCTGTGCGCGCATGAAGCCGGCTGCGATGCAGGGTGGTCCGGGTGTTGGACCCACCGCGCTCTGGGCCGGGGCTGCTCGGGGTCGTCGGGGCTGTGGCAGGGGTCCTTGGACCGGGCGACCTCAACGCGCAGCACACACTATATCTGGTGTGCGAGGTGCCTTCAAGCCACTACCTGTAGTGTTTGCGCAAAAAGTCGGTCTCCGCATAGCGCGGCTGTTTTGTCTGGGGAAAACACCACCATGGCCGCGCGCAGGATGCTGTGCATGCAATGCCTGGCGCTGCCTTGGTTTGTCTTGTGTTGGGGATAGGACGGTAGTGCCGACGCGGCCTGCCGACGGTTTTGCCGCGGCGATCCGCGCCGTTGTGGTGTGTGGCGCCGTGCGCGTGGGTCAGGCGCTGCGTGGCTCAGGCAACGCTGCCGCCTGACGGGGAGGTGTCTTGGGGGAAACACGCATCGGCCCAGCCCAGGCTTTGCTGTAAGCGCGGCCATTCGAAGCCTGCACCCGGGTCCTGCTTGCGGCCGGGCGCGATGTGCTCGTGGCCTGCCACATGGGTGATCGGGTAGTGCGCGGCGAGGCTGGCGCATAGGCGCGCGAGCGTGTCGTACTGGGCGTTCTCGAAGTGTTCGCCCTCCAGGCCTTCGAGCTCGATGCCGATGGAATCGTCGTTGCATTGGTCGCGCCCGCGCCAGCACGATGCACCCGCATGCCAGGCGCGCGCACCGGCATCCACGAACTGCACCAGTTCACCGTCGCGGCGAATGAAGAAGTGCGCCGAGACTTCCATGCCGCGGATCTGCTGGAAGTAAGGGTGGGCGTCCCAGTCCAGCCGGTTGGTGAAGAGTTGCTCCACCTCGGGTCCGCCATACACGCCCGGCGGCAGGCTGATGGAATGGATGACGATCAGGTCGGTGTGCGCGCCAGCCGGGCGCGGGCCGAAGTTGGGTGAAGGGCAATGGCGAGCGCCCTGCAGCCAGCCACCCTCCCAGGTCCCGGATTTCGACGGTTCAGGCTTCATCGTCGCTGCCCGAAGGCATGGCGATGCCCAGGCGCTGAATGCGGTAACGCATCTGGCGCAGGTTCAGGCCCAGCCGGGCCGCTGCGGCGGTGCGGTTGAAGTCGGTTTCCTTCAATGCCTGGAGCAGCACCTGGCGCTCCTGTTCGTCCAGGTAGGTTTGCAGGTCGGGCGGGATGCGGCTCCCCACCGGGGGCGCTGCGTCGGGCAGGGCTTCGGCCGCGGTGGGCAGCGAAAAGGAAACGTCGGCCCGCGGTGGATCACCGGGTTCGCCAAAGTCCTCCGGCTGCAGCGCCGAGCCATTGCTGAGCGCCAGTGCGCGTTGCAGCAGGTTCTCCAGTTCGCGCACATTGCCCGGCAGCTCGCAGGACTGCAGCCAGGTCAGCGCACCGGGCGAGAGCGCGGGCGCGGCCTGTCCCGATTCGGCGCAGATGCGATGCAGCAACGCGTGGGCCAGATCGGGCAGGTCTTCGCGCCGCTCGCGCAGTGCGGGCGTTCGAAGACCGATCACGTTGAGCCGGTAGAACAGGTCCTGCCGGAAACCGCCGTCTTTGACGAGGGTTGCCAGGTCGCGGTGGGTGGCACTGACAAGGCGCACATCGACCGCCTCTTCCTGCACCCCGCCGAGCGGGCGCACCCGCCGCTCCTGGATCACCCGCAACAACTTGGCTTGCATGGCCAGGGGCAGGTCGCCGATCTCGTCCAGAAACAGGGTGCCGCCCCGTGCCGCCTCGAAGTAGCCCTCGCGGTCCTGGGTGGCGCCGGTGAAGGCGCCTTTGCGTGCGCCGAAGAACTCGGCCTCGATCAGGTTTTCCGGGATGGCGCCGCAGTTGACCGCCACGAAAGGGCCGCCCGCACGGTGGCTGCAGTCGTGCACCGCGCGCGCCACCAGCTCTTTGCCGGTGCCCGACTCGCCCAGGATCAGCACCGGCGCCATGCTGGTGGCGACCTTTTCGATCCGGCCACGGATCTGCACCATGCAGGCCGAGCCGCCGACGATGCGCTCCAGCGCCTGCACGCCGGCGGGTGGCGGTGGCGCGGTCCGCGGCGGAACACCGCCTGCGGGTTCGGCTGTCACAGGGTGGCGCTGGCTCTGCAGCGCCGCGGTCACCGCGGTGCGAAACTGTTTCAGGTCCACCGGTTTGGTCAGGTAGTCGAAGGCGCCGCTCTTGAGCGCCTCGACCGCGTTTTCTGCCGAACCGTAGGCGGTGATGACGATGCTGCGCTCGCTGCGCTGGGCGGCACCCAGTTCGCGCAACAGTTCCAGGCCCAGGCCGTCGGGCAGGCGCATGTCGGTGATCAGCACGTCGAAATGCTGCTGCGCAAGCGACTCGCGCGCCTGTCCGAGGTCGGCCGCGGAAGTGACCTCGTAGCCCTCGCGCAGCAGGGTCAGCTCATACAGGGTGCGCAGGTCGGGCTCGTCGTCGACGACCAGGATGGAGGCGGGAGCGGGGGCAGGCATCTGGTGATCAGGCCCTAGAAGAGGGTGGACATCGGTGGAGGTTTCGAGTCCTGTGGCGGACGCGTGTGGCCGGGCACCGAATCGCCGGCCGGGTAGTTCAGGCTTTGCTGCACCGGGCTGCGCGCCGAGGCTGTGACGGTGGGGATGATCACATAGAACTCGTTGCCTTCCCGATGGTCCAGCCGGCAACGCTGGTAGGCGATCTGTGCTCCATAGCGTTCGCAGAGTTCGCGGCAGATGTAGAGACCCAGACCGCTGGAGCGGCTTTCCGACGAAAAGAAGGGCTCGAACAGGTGGCGCAGCACGCCGGCCTCCAGCGGGGCGCCGTTGCTCCACACCGACAGGCGCACCCGTTCGCCCGCGCCCGGCTGGGTGATGACGCGTATGGATGAAGCCTCGCCACTGGCATAGCGGAGCGCGTTGTCGAGCAGGTTCACCAGCAAGCGGCGCAGGTGCTCCTGGTCGAAGGCCACCAGCAGACCCGGTGCATGAAGATGCACGCCGAGTGCCTGCCTGGCCTGGTTCTGCTTGGTCCACTCTTGCGTGATCTGTCGCACCGACGGGTCCAGCTGCAAGCTGTGGGAGGCGCCAGCGTCCATGCTGGGCTGGGCGCGCGCCACGTTCAGGATGTCGTCCACGATGCGGGAAAGCCGCTGCGCGTTCTGTTCGATCATGCGCGTGAGCCGCTTTTGTCCGGGTTCTCGCACCTCTTCGTCGAGCAAGGCGTTGGCCTGGGTGATGGCCGACAGCGGGTTGCGGATTTCGTGGGCCACCGCCGCCGACATGCGCCCCATGGAGGCGAGCTTCTCGGTTCGCACCCGTGCCTCGACTTCGCGCAGGTCTTCTAGGAACAGCACGCACAGGCCGGTGTGTCGGCCACCCTGGTTGGTGGTCAGTCGGGTTCGGGCGAACAGTTTGTTCGAGGTGAGCTCGTCGATGTCGATGCGCAACTCGGATTCAAGCTCCTGCCCCAGGGCAAAGGTTTCTTCCACCAAGTGCGCCAGGCTTTCCCAGCCATCGCGGGCCGACAGCAGCAGTTTGGCCGAGTGCGGATAGCGGTCGCCCATGAGCATGGACTGGGCGGCCGGGTTGGCGTTGCGCACGACACCGTGTGGGTCCACCACCAACACACCTTCGCTCAGGCTCTCGATCACCAGTTCGTTCACTTGCGCCTGGGTACGGGCCGCGGCCTGGCTGCTTTGCACCATGGCTTCTTCGCGCGCCAGGCGTTGTGCGAGCTGACTGGTCAGCAGGGCTAGCAGAAAAAAAGCGGTACCGGTCAGGCCGCCTTGCAAGAAGCGAGAGGTCGAGACATCGCTCAGCAACGGGGCGCTGAGGGCCGCATCGCCGAGCATGTACAGGGTGACGCTGGCTGCCGTGGCCAGGGCCAGCGTGAGCGATCCGAGAATCGCTGCCAGCAGCACGGGCAACGCAAACAGCAAGGTGTAGTTGATGCCACCCTGCTGAAAGTGCTGCAGCACGGCAAAGACCAGCACGTCCACGCCGACGGTCAACAACCACTGGATCGGGCGCGGTTTGCCCTTTTCTAGGGGGTGTGCCCACAGCAAAACCGCCAGCGCGGCGGTAAGGTGCAGCGAGCTCACCAGCAACAGCCAGCCTGGCCCTCCGGTGTGGGTGGTGACCACGAACACCTGCAGCGCCAGCAACACCGCAGCCACGAACACCCGCGCACGCATGAAGCCACGCCACAAACGGGAAAAAGCGCGCAGCCTCTGTTCGTACCCTTGCGCGCTGCCGTCTTGCAGCGACACCAGCCACGAGGGAGAGAACTGGGAGTTGCTGTCGCGTGGCATGTGGGTGAGTGCTGTGTGTCTGAAGCAGATCGGTCGAATTCAGACGCCAGTGTCTTCGCCGAGGCGGCGGTGTTCTTGGCTGCAGTACGTACCGCGGTTTCCCTGCACCGCTTCAACGCTGGGCAGGTGCATGCCACAGTGCGCGCAAGCCACCATGATGGCCGGACTCTGCGGCGCCCGGGGCGGCATCGGCGGGCGCGGCGCCTCTCGGTCGCCCAGGCGGTTGTTGCGCCAGATCCAGAAGGCCACCAGCACCACGGCCAGCACGAGAAGAAATTTCATGGGGACTCAGGCTCGGAGCAGAACCACTTCGAGCACGAAGCGCGAGCCCACGTAGCCGAGCAGCAGAAAGCCCGCACCCAGGTACAGGGTGCGCACCGCGGTGCGTCCGCGCCAGCCCAGGCGCCAGCGTCCGATCAGCAGGACGCCCACAGTGGCCCACGACAACACCGAGAACACGGTCTTGTGGTTCCAGACAAAGTGGTCGTTGAAGACCTCCGAGAACCACCATCCCGCCAGCAGGGTCGCGCTCAGCAGCACAAAGCCCGCGCCGACGAAGCGGAAGGTCAGGCGCTCCAGCGTCAGCAGCGGCATGGCGGATTCGGGCGCGGTGCCCAGACGCATGGCTTTTTCGGCTCGCTGCATCATCCAGGCGTGCACCACGGCCGTACCGATCAGGCCGTAGGAGGCTATGCCCAGCGCCCAGTGCAGCGGCAGCCAGGACGATCGCAACATCGGGTACTGCGCGCCGGGGAAGATCAGGGCGACCAGGATCGCCAGCGTGCCCAGGACCGCGAGCGTCCAGCGGGCGCGCATCTGTGGGTAGAGCCGGCTTTCGATGAGGTACACGGTGAACACCAGCCACGCGGTGAACGAGAGTGCCGGACCGAATCCGAAGCGGGTGGGCGTCTCCAGCAAAGCCGTGGTCAGGACGGCCAGATGCATGAACCAAGCGGTGGCCAGAACGCCCTTGACCTGCCCCGGCTTCATGCGTCCGTGTGCCCAGGCCAGGAAGGCGTACGACAACGCAGCCAGCGCCGACAGCAGGGCGGCGGGCGGGTTGGTTGCAAGGGCGGGTATCAGGTTCATGGCTTGGGCGGGGACGCCGTGTGGCTGCTGCGGCGCGCAGCTAAAATCCAGCGCACAGTTTAAAGCGTCTTGGCCGTGCGAACCGCTGGCGTTCCGCCACCCGCCCAGGACCCCGGCCGACCCGCCGCCGCCCACCCACCCACTCGAGCGCACCATGGCATCAGCCCTCTCCGACCGCCTCTCACGCATCGTCAAAGAAATGCGCGGCCAGGCCCGCATCACCGAGACCAACGTCGCCGACATGCTGCGCGAGGTGCGCATGGCCCTGCTCGAGGCCGACGTGGCCCTGCCGGTGGTGCGAGATTTCATCGCCCGCGTCAAGGAGAAGGCGCTGGGCGAGGAGGTGGTGGGATCGCTCACGCCCGGCCAGGTGCTGGTCAGCGTGGTCAACCGCGAACTCGCCGCCACCATGGGCGATGGCGTGGCCGACATCAATCTCGCGGCGCAACCGCCAGCGGTGATCCTGATGGCCGGCCTGCAGGGCGCCGGCAAGACCACGACCACCGCCAAGCTGGCCAAGCACCTGATTGAGAAGCGCAAGAAGAAGGTGCTGACCGTCTCGGGCGACGTTTACCGTCCGGCCGCCATCGAGCAGCTGAAGACAGTGACCGCGCAGGCCGGGGCCGAGTGGTTCCCGAGCACGCCCGACCAGAAGCCGGTGGACATCGCGCGCGCCGCCATCGACTACGCGCGCAAACACTACTTTGACGTGCTGCTGGTCGACACGGCCGGGCGCCTGGCGATCGACGAGGCGCTGATGCGCGAGATCCAGGAACTGCACGCGGTGCTGAACCCGGTGGAGACGCTGTTCGTGGTCGATGCCATGCAGGGCCAGGACGCGATCAACACCGCCAAGGCCTTCAAGGAAGCGCTGCCGCTGACCGGCATCATCCTGACCAAGCTTGATGGCGATTCGCGCGGTGGCGCGGCGCTGTCGGTGCGACAGGTCACCGGTGCACCGATCAAGTTCGCCGGTGTGTCCGAGAAGATCGATGGCCTGGAGGTGTTCGACGCCGAGCGCCACGCCGGCCGCATCCTGGGCATGGGCGACATCCTGGCGCTGGTCGAACAGGTCACCGCCGGTGTCGACATGGCGGCGGCCCAGAAGCTCGCGGCGAAGGTCAAGAGCGGTGGCGACTTTGACCTGAACGACTTCCTCGACCAGATCCGCCAGATGAAGCAGATGGGAGGCCTCTCCAGCCTGATGGACAAGCTGCCCGGCAACATGGCCGCCAAGGCCACCGAGGCCGACCTGACCCGCGCCGAGAAAGACATCAAGCGCAAGGAAGGCATCATCTGCAGCATGACGCTGCGGGAGCGCACCCGGCCCGAGATCATCAAGGCCACGCGCAAGCGCCGCATCGCCGCTGGTGCCGGTGTGCAGGTGCAGGAAGTCAACCGACTGCTCAAGGAGTTTGAGCAGATGCAGGGCATGATGAAAAAGATGAAGGGCGGCGGCATGATGAAGATGATGAAACGCATGGGCGGCATGAAGGGCATGCCCAAACTGCCCGGCATGGGTTGACCGAAGTCAAACCGGCACCGGTCTCCGGCCGCGATACTGATCGTCATGCTGTCCGCTGTTGAATGGGGACTCACCGTCCTCGCGCTGGGTATTGCGCTCTGGTTCCGGCCCTGGCGGATGCTGCGGGGCGGCGCACTGGCCACACCCGCGCTGGCCGCGGTTGTTCTGTTGCCCTGGCTGTGGCTGCTGCCGCAGAAAATGCCCGCGGGTTTGCAGATCCAGCTGTCGGGCGCCAGCCTGCTGGTGCTGATGCTCGGCTGGCCGTTGGCTGTGCTGGTGCTCGCGTTGGTGGCGGTGCTGGTCTGGACGCTCGGGCAGGCCGATCTGAACACGGCCCTGTCGCAGTGGGTGTGGATCGGCCTGGCACCGGCCACCCTGGCGCTGGGCATTGGCTCGATGTTGCGCCGCTGGCTGCCCCCCAACCCTTTCATCTACACATTGGGCCGCGGCTTCCTGGGCACCGCTGTCGCGGTGTTTCTTTCAGGCGTTCTGATGGCCTTGCTGCACCGCCTGACCGGTGGCGCAGCGTTGGAGCAGCTGCTGGTGGCCCGCTGGCTGATGGCCTGGGGCGACGCCTTCCTGACGGGCATGTTCTGCGCCATCTTCGTGGCTTTCGCTCCGCAGTGGCTGGCCACCTGGTCCGATGCGCGCTACCTGCAGCCGCCCGAGAGCGGTCACTGAAGCGTGACCACCTCGCCGCGCAGCGAATGCGCAAACGTTTCGGTGATGCGCACATCGATCATCTGACCGACCAGCCGGGCGCTGTTCGGTCCGGCGGCGAAGTTCACCACCCGGTTGCATTCGGTGCGGCCCATCAGTTCGGGCGCCTCGGCGGTGGATTTGCGCGACGGTCCCTCGACCAGGATGCGCTGCACCGTGTCCTGCCGGCTGGCGCTGATGCGGGCCACGTTGGCTTCGATCACGGCCTGCAGGTGCTGCAGTCGTTTGAGTTTCACCGAGTGGGGCGTGTCGTCGGGCAGATTTGCCGCCGGTGTGCCGGGGCGCGGGCTGAAGATGAAAGAGAAGCTGATGTCGAAGCCGATGTCGTCGATCAGCTTCATCAGCTTGCCGAAGTCGTCTTCGGTCTCGCCGGGGAAGCCGACGATGAAATCGCTGCTCATCGCCAGGTCGGGCCGGATCGCGCGCAGCTTGCGCACCGTGCTCTTGTATTCCATGGCGGTGTAGCCGCGCTTCATGGCCATGAGGATGCGGTCCGACCCGTGCTGCACCGGCAGGTGCAGGTGGTTCACCAGTTTGGGGAGTTTTGCGTAGGCCTCGATCAGGCGCGGCGTGAACTCGTTGGGGTGGCTGGTGGTGTAGCGGATGCGTTCGATGCCCGGGATGTCGGCCACGTACTCGAGCAGCAGCGCGAAGTCGGCGATCTCGGCGGTGTCGCCCATCTTGCCGCGGTAGGCGTTCACGTTCTGGCCCAGCAGGTTGACCTCGCGCACGCCCTGGTCGGCCAGCCCGGCGATTTCCACCAGCACGTCCTCGAACGGCCGGCTCACTTCGTCGCCGCGCGTGTAAGGCACCACGCAGTAGCTGCAGTATTTGGAGCAGCCCTCCATGATGGACACGAAAGCGCTGCAACCTTCCACCCGCGCGGGCGGCAGGTGGTCGAACTTCTCGATTTCCGGGAAGGTGATGTCGACCTGAGGGCGCGACTGCTGCTCGCGCCGGGCCAGCAACTCGGGCAGGCGGTGCAGGGTCTGCGGGCCGAACACCACGTCCACATAAGGCGCGCGCTTGATGATCTCGGCACCTTCCTGGCTCGCCACGCAGCCGCCCACGCCGATCAGCACGCCCTTTTTCTTGAGGTGCTGCACCCGGCCCAGGTCGGAAAACACTTTTTCCTGCGCCTTCTCGCGCACCGAGCAGGTGTTGAACAGGATCAGGTCCGCCTCGTTCACATCCTGCGTCGGCTCATAGCCTTCCGCGGCGTTCATCACATCCACCATCTTGTCCGAGTCGTACTCGTTCATCTGGCAGCCGAAGGTTTTGACAAAGACTTTTTTGCTCATGGTGGGGCGATGGCGCTGGCCCGCACAGGGGGCGGACACGGGATGCGGTGAGGGATGTTTGCGCAGCGCTTGCGCTGCGGCTGAGCCCTATCGGCGCTTCGGATCGAATCAGTCGAGATCAGCGGCCGTCGGGCGTTTTTCGGCCGCTTCAACCGCGTTCAGGATCCAGACTTCGTGCACCAATCCCATGCCATCGCGCAGGTAGTTCACGGTCAGTTCCTGCCCCACCAGCGAAGCCGACAGCACCAAGGTGTTGTTGGTGTTGCGAATGCGTGAGCCCGGTGAGAGCTGCGCGGTTTTGCCATCGAGCGTCACCCAGGGCGGCTGCTGCACGATCAGTTTGCCGCGCAAGGCTTTGGCCGGGAACTGGCGTGTGAGATTTTGAGCCCGGGTGGAGGGCGCAAGACCCAGCAGCGCCAGCGCGAGCAAGGCGGTGCGCCGGGTGGCGCCAGATCGGGGGGGTTGGCAGCGGTTCATGGTATCGATCCAGAGGCTGTGGTTGAGCGGCAAAAGGGCCTGCGCAAGCTCCTTGCGCAGGCGCAGATTGTCTCACGCCATCAATCGACCCGCACCGCTTCTTTGGCTACCGGTCGCTCCGCGTCGGGCAGCGGGTAGGCATCGGCCACATAGGCCGGGCCCTTCATCACCATCACGATGAAAGCGCCAATGCCGACCGTGAGCACCGCGGTCCAGTGCAGCACCACCAGGCTCGCCACGCCAATGTCCACCGCCACGATGCGACCCGCGACCTCTGCGGCGGGAGCGCTCCAGGGCCACACGCGCACCAGCAGCGATGCCAGCACCAGCAGCAGCGTGCCCAACCAGAGCACCCGGGGCAGGCGGCTGAGGATCAGGCGTTCGAGGCCAGCCGGGGTCTTCTGGAAACCCGGGAGGACGTTGAACAGGTTCATGTGGCGACCTCGTTGAGCAGGTGGAAGGGCTTGACAGCGGCTGTCACCACTGCCCAGTGCCGTTGTGAAGAATCAGTCTACGCGCCCTGCAAAGACATGGTCCCTTGCCATGCATTGCCCGACCCATGGCTTGAGCGGCTCGTCCTGCCTGCAGGTCAGGCGCCGGGCTTTTGCATCAGCGCCACGTTGGGACACGGTATTTCGCAATGCCAGCCATGCCGCCAGGCCAGCCAGCGCAAGGTGGCTTCGCGGTAGAACACCACGTGGGTGGGGTCGCGCCGGTAGTGCCAGCTGGCGAACAGCGCGTCGTCGGTCTGGAAGCCGGTCATCAGCGCCAGCCAGCCTCCCGGTGCCAGCAAGCCATCCAGGCGGCGGAACTCCGCCGCGGGCTGGTGGAAGTGTTCCACCACCTCGCTGCAGGTGACGAACTGGTAGGTCTGGGCAAGCACCGACGCATCGGGCTGGAAGAATGGGTCGTAGAGGGCCACGCTGTGCCCTGCCTCTCGAAGCTCGGCCGCCAGCACCGGGCCGGGGCCACAGCCGTAGTCCAGACCTTCGCTCGGTCCGTTCAGCCGCTGCAACAGCGGGGTGGCCAGCTGCTGTAGGAAGCGGCGGTAGCCCGGCTGGTCCGGGGTGTTCTGGTGCAGCCGGTATTCGGCCTGTTCGGCCTCGGGGCCGGGGCGCTGTTCGGGCTGGAGGAAGGTGCACACGCAAGTCGGACAGCGCCAGTAGTCGCGCTCACCGACCGTCTGGAATGGCAGACAGGCTTCGGTTTCGCAGACCGGGCAACGCATGGTAGTCGACCGTGCGCGGCGGGCTACTTCCAGCGCAGTGGAACGATGTGCACACTGCCCAGCGAGCTGGAGAGCGTGATCTCGCCTTCCTGCAGTGTGGCCTGCAACTGCATGCTGCGTTCGGCCATGGCGGCCAGCGCCGGTGCGGCTTCGGTGGGCAGGCGCCAGGCTTGCAGCTTGTCCAGCCGGGTGAGCTTGGTCTCGATGCCGCGCCACCACACATCGGCCGCCGACCCGAAGGCGTACACGAACACCGCGTCGGCCTTGCTGCAGGCCTTGGCCAGCGGCTTGTCTTCGGGCTGGCCGACTTCGATCCAGAGGCGCTTGCGGCCGGTGAAGTCGGTCAGTGACACATCGGGGTCGTCCGGGTCGGACAGTCCGGCGCCAAAGGCCAGCGTGCCGTCACCGTGGCAGGTGTCCTGCAGCTCGTGGGCATGAAGGGCCAGGGCCACCAGCCGCACCATCATGCGTTCGTCGGTCTCGCTCGGGTGTCGGGCGAGCGTGAGCGCGTGGTCGGCGTAGTAGCCGTGGTCGATGTCGGCGATCTGCAGGTTCGCCTTGAAGATGGTGGATTTGATGGCCATGAATGCAAAAAGCGGGTGCCGTTGCCGGACCCGCTTTTTTGGTGTTTTTTGGTGGCGATAGGTGGACTTGAACCACCGACATCAGCATTATGAATGCTGCGCTCTAACCAACTGAGCTATATCGCCAACGAGGCGGCATTGTAGCGCAATTCAGAGCCCGTTTTTCGAGAGCGGTGAGGCGTTTCAGGTGGCCTTTTTCACGTAAGACGCGCACCAGCCTTTGGCACTGACCTGTTTGCCAGTGAACAGCGGGCAGGGGCCTGCTTCGGCGCCGGCCGCACCCTGGTAAAGGGTGCAATTGGCGCAGAGTTGTGTGGCTGCGTGGTTGGGGAACCTGGCTTTGTCTATACGTGCGCTGTCGGCCATGTAGCCGAGCGCCACCGCGGCCGCGTCCGCCTCGTCCAGCATGGGGCCTGCGGCGACCGGAGCCGCGGGCACGGGTGCCGAAGCTGCGGCAGGCGCTGGCGCTGGAGCCGGTGCGGCTGCAGGCGGTGCAGCGGGCGGTGATTCCTGCTTGGAGCAGGCCGCTGCCAGAACGGCACCTGTGACGGGAATCAGAGCGATGAAGCGGCGGCGGGTGGTCATGGTGGGGGTGCTCGGTTGCGTTGAACGGTGGGGGCTGCTCGGTCAGGACGGGTCGTGACCGATTTATACGCCCGCGCCCAACGACCACCTGTAACACCTTGTGAGGCGGTTTCCCCCGTCGGCCACCGGGTTCATTGGTGACCGAACACCGCCTTGCGCTTGTTCACGAACGCGTCCATGCCTTCCTTCTGGTCTTCGGTGGCAAACAGGGCGTGGAACATGCGGCGCTCGAACATCACGCCGTCGGCCAGGCCGCCTTCGAAAGCGCGGTTCACGCACTCTTTGGCGGCCATCACGCTGGGCAGTGAAAAATCGCAGATTTGCAGCGCGGCGCCCAGGGCCTCGTCCATCAGTTTGTCCAGCGGCACCACGCGGCTGACCAGGCCCGCGCGCTCGGCTTCGGCCGCGTCCATCATGCGGCCGGTCAGGGCCATGTCCATGGCCTTGCTCTTGCCCACCGCGCGCGGCAGGCGCTGGGTGCCGCCGGCGCCGGGGATGATGCCGAGCTTGATCTCCGGCTGGCCGAATTTGGCGTTGTCGGCGGCGATGATGAAGTCGCACATCATGGCCAGCTCGCAGCCGCCACCGAGTGCAAAACCGCTGACCGCTGCGATCACCGGTTTGCGCACGCTGCGGATGGTTTCCCAGTTGCGGGTGATGTAGTCGCCTTTGTAGACGTCGGCGAAGCTGTACTTGGCCATGGCGCCGATGTCGGCCCCGGCGGCGAAGGCCTTTTCGCTGCCGGTGATGATCATGCAGCCAATGGCTTCATCCGCGTCAAACACCTTGAGCGCGGCGCCCAGTTCGTCCATCAGCTGGTTGTTCAGCGCATTGAGCTGCTTGGGACGGTTCAGGGTGACGATGCCCACTCGGCCCTGCGTGCTCACGGTGATCAGTTCGGGGGTGGCGGTCAAGCTCATGGGGTGTCCTCGGGTGGTGGGTGATGGTTGACGTGGACGTCAACTATAGCGGTCGCTGGCGGTCGCCTCCATCCAAGGGAAAACATTAACCGACCGATGGGTCGGTTAATGGTAGATTGACCGGGAAACCGATCAACGAAGCGCTGCAGTTCCGTGGCGCATGGAGACACCGACCCATGAACGCCCCCGCCGCGGGCGGCACCGTGCTGTACGAAGCGCGGGGCGCCGTCGCCTTGCTCACGCTCAACCGCCCCGACGCGCTCAACAGCTTCACCCGCCAGATGCACCGCGAACTGTGGGCCGCGCTGGACCGGGCCGAGGCCGATCCAGCCATCCGCGCGACGGTCATCACCGGCGCGGGTCGCGGTTTCTGCGCCGGTGCCGATCTCGCGGAGTTCGATTTCGAACCCGGGCCCGAACTGGTGCAGCGCGCCGATCCCGGCCCGGTGATCGACCAGGCCTTCAACCCCACGGCGAGGCGCCTCCAGTCGCTGCGCTTTCCGGTGATCGCGGCCGTCAATGGCGTGGCCGCCGGTGCCGGCGCCTCGCTGGCCATGACCTGCGACATCGCCATCGCGGCGCCGGGCGCGAGCTTCATCCAGGCCTTCAGCAAGATCGGCCTGATTCCCGACGCCGGTGGCAGCTGGTTCCTGGTCGAGCGACTGGGCCTGGCACGGGCCATGGCGCTGGCGATGACGGGCGACAAGCTGCCCGCCGCCCAGGCCAAAGAATGGGGAATGATCTGGGACGTGCAGGACGACCCGGTGGCCGCCGCCATGGCCATGGCCGAACGCCTGGCCACGATGCCGACCCAGGCCCTGGTGGCCACGCGCGCGCTGTTGCGCGACGCGTCCACCCGCACGCTCAACGAGCAACTCGATGCGGAGCGCGATACCCAGTCGGCCCTGGGTCGGACACACGACTACATCGAAGGCGTGATGGCCTTCCGCGAGAAGCGTGCACCCCGCTTCAAAGGAGCCTGAGCATGACGCCACAGGAACGCGCCACCCAGGTCGGCGACACCATGTTCGCCGCCGACGTGGCCAGCAAGGACACGATGGGCATGGAACTGGTCAGCGTCGAACCCGGCCGTGCCGTGCTGCGCATGGCGGTCAAGCCGCTGCACCTCAATGGCCACCAGATCTGCCACGGCGGCTTCATCTTCACGCTGGCCGACTCGACCTTTGCCTTTGCCTGCAACAGCCACAACAAAAACGCGGTGGCTGCCGGCTGCAGCATCGAATTCCTCAGGCCGGCCCACGCCGGTGACGTGCTGACCTGCGTGTCTACGACATGAAGGTCAGCAACCAGAAGGGCGAGGTGGTCGCCATGTTCCGCGGCAAGAGCGCGGTGATCCCTGGCCAGGTGTTTCCAGAAAAGGAGGGCGCATGAACCACTTTCCCCTCGAACCCATTGAAAGAGCCAGCATCGACGAATTGCGTGGCCTGCAGCTCAAGCGCCTTCAGTGCACGCTGCGCCACGCGTATGCGAACTCGCCGGTGTACCGCCGCAAGTTCGACGAGGCCGGCGTGCATCCGGACGAATGCCGCTCGCTGTCCGACCTAGCCAGGTTTCCGTTCACCACCAAAAAAGACCTGCGCGACAGCTATCCGTTCGGCATGTTCGCCGTGCCGCGCGGGCAATGCGCGCGCATCCACGCCAGCAGCGGCACCACCGGCAAGCCGACGGTGGTGGGCTACACGCTCAAAGACATCGACACCTGGGCCACCGTCATGGCGCGCAGCATCCGCGCCAGCGGTGCTCGACCGGGCGAGCTGGTGCATGTGAGCTACGGCTACGGCCTGTTCACCGGCGGTCTGGGCGCGCACTACGGCGCCGAGAAGCTGGGCCTGACGGTGGTGCCTTTCGGTGGCGGCCAGACTGAGCGCCAGGTGCAGCTGATCCAGGATTTCCGGCCCGACATCATCATGGTCACGCCCAGCTACATGCTGGCCATCGCCGACGAGTTTCAGCGGCAGGGGCTGGACCCGCGCGAAAGCAGCTTGCGCCTGGGCATCTTCGGCGCCGAACCCTGGACCAACGACATGCGTGTGGCGATCGAAGCGCGCATGGCCATCGACGCGGTGGACATTTATGGTTTGTCGGAGGTGATGGGTCCGGGCGTGGCCAACGAGTGCGTGGAAACCAAGGACGGCCCGACGATCTGGGAGGACCATTTTTACCCCGAGATCATCGACCCCGAGACCGGCGCGCCGGTGGCCGACGGCGAACTGGGCGAGCTGGTGTTCACCAGCCTGACCAAGGAAGCGCTGCCGATCATCCGCTACCGCACGCGCGACCTGACGCGTTTGTTACCGGGCACGGCGCGCAGCATGCGCCGCATGGAAAAGATCACCGGCCGCAGCGACGACATGATGATCGTGCGCGGTGTCAACGTGTTCCCGACCCAGATCGAGGAACTGATCTTGAAGCGCCCGGAGCTGACCGCGCACTACCAGTGCGTGCTCAGTCGCGAGAACCACATGGACTGCCTGACGGTGGCGGTGGAGACGCGCCCGGGGCTGTCACCCGAGAGCATCGAGGCACGCGCCGCCGCCGAGTTGCTGCGGCACGAGATCAAGGTCTATGTGGGCAGCAGCGTGGAAGTGGCGCTCAAGCCCGAGGGTGGCGTTGAGCGCAGCCAGGGCAAGGCCAAGCGGGTGGTGGATTTGCGAAGCCGCTGAGAACTGGTCAGGCCGCTGGAGCGAGCCAGCGCGCCAGCAGGCCCGCGTCGCCCACCGTCAGCCGCACCGTCTGGGTCTCAACCGGCCAGTCGAGCGGACAGCGCAACAGGCGTTTGTCGCGCGAGACGATGGCGGTGAGTTTCTGGCGCTGGCCCCGCAGCTGCGCCACATCGTCCAGCTTCAGCACGCGCCAGCTCTCGGTCGGCGCACCGGTCTGGGCGGGCGTGAATTCCACGCCCAGCCACTCGTCCCCGGCCGCCATGCCGGCCGCTCCGCCCGACTCGCCCACCCGCAGACCCAGTTGCTGGGCCAGCGGTGCCTTGTCCTGGTGCACCTTGGCGCCCTGGGGTTCCAGCAGGGCCAGCACCGGAAGATCACCGGTTCCGTGCACCCAGTCGCGCAACTCGCGGTCGAAGGGGCGGCCACCGAGGCGCTTGAGCGCCCGGGCAACGTCGGTTTCCCGGATCGGGCCACCGCCGCTGCGCGCCCAGAGTTCGCGCATCACCTCGTCCAGTGTGCTGCGGCCTTCGGCGCGTAGCGTGAGGTCCAGGCACAGCGCCACCAGCGCGCCTTTGGTGTAGTAGCTCACGGTGGCGTTGGGCGTGTTTTCCTGCACGCGGTAGTACTTGAGCCAGGCGTCGAAGCTGGCCTGTGCCACGCTTTGCACCCGCTGGCCGGGCGTTTGCTGCACCTGGTTGAAAGTCTTGGAGACCAGGTTCAGGTAGGTGGCGTCGTCGATCAGGCCGGCGCGCCGGAGGAGCAGATCGTCGTAATAGCTGGTGAAGCCCTCGAAGAACCAGAGCAGTTCGGTGTAGTTCTCGCTGTCGTAGTCGTAGCGCCTGAATTCAGCTGGACGCAGGCGTTTGACGTTCCAGGTGTGGAAATACTCGTGGCTGATCAGGCCGAGCAAGGTGGTGTACCCGTCGGTGGCTTTGAGGGCGACCGGTTTCTGGTCCTTGGGCAAGAAAGACGGCAGGTCGGTGCGCTGGCAGATCAGTGCGGTGCTGTTGCGGTGTTCCAGTCCACCGTAGCCTTCGCCACTGGCGTGCAGCATGAACACGTATTGCTTGAAAGGCACCTCGCTGTCCGGGTGCCAGAAGGCCATTTGCGCTTCGCAGATGCGGCGCGTGTGGTCCAGCAGGCGCTCGCCATCAAACCAGCCGCCTGCCCCACTGACCACGAACCGGTGGGGCACGCCGCGGGCAGTGAAAGTGCCGCTCCAGAAGGTGCCCAGCTCCACCGGGCAGTCGGCGAGTTCGTCGTAGTCCGCCGCGCGGTAGCGGCCGAGGCCAGCCGCATCCACATCCACGGCGTCCAGACCGGTGGCCACCTGCCAGCCGGAGGGCATGCCATCGGCAGCGATGGTGAGACCGTGTGGCTGGTCTTCCTGGCCGAGCACGCGCAGGCACAGGCTGGTGGCGTTGAAGAAGCCACGGGTGCTGTCCAGGTACGCGGTTCGCACCGAGGCGTCGAAGGCATAGACCTCGTACCGCAGTTGCAGCGGCTGGCTGCTGTCGGCCTCCACCTGCCAGCTGTTCTTGTCCAGCTGGCGCAGCGGCACCGGCTCGCCGCCCTGCGTCGCCTGCAGGTGCTGAAGGTGCTGCGCGAACTCGCGCACGAGGTAACTGCCTGGAATCCACACCGGCAGGCTCAGGCGCTGGCGCGCGGCGGGACGGGCCAGGGTCAGCGTGACGGCGAACAGGTGGGCGTGTGTGCTGTGCACCGCGATGCGGTAGTCCACGCCCGGGGTGGTGGGCCTGGCGCGGCGGCCGGTGCCGGCGAGCGCCCTCACAGGGCCCCCGCGCCGATGAAGCAGCTGAGCGCAGCCACCGCTGAGAGCCGGAAGCGCAAGGTGAGCCAGGCTTGCAGCCCTGCGCGGGCGTAGAGGGTGCGGTCGGCGAGGTAGCACAGGATCAGCACGAACCCCAGCCAGGCCAGCCCGGCGAACGGCGGCATGAGCATGCCGGGCCAGGCCAGCAGCGAGGGAACGATGCCCCACAGGAAGTGGTTGCGCTGCGCGTGGTGTGCGCTGGCGCCGGTCCCGGCCTTGTGCGCCTGCCGCCCCGCCAGCCAGCCAATGCCCCAGTGGATGCCGCCCAGGAAAGACACGATGAGCGCCGCGTAGGCCGCCAGCGCGATCGACACGAAGGTCTGCAACTCGGCTTTGAGCAGCCACAGCAGCAGGGCCAGCAACCCGAATGGAATCAGGCCGGCATGGCCGAGGGTGCGCACCAGTGCGGTGTCTTGCGGGTCGTGCAGTTCGGCAAAGGCGGTCATGGGCAGGGCGGGCAGGCGGGGATCAGGGCTTGGCTTCGGTCAGCAATTTCTCAATGCGCTCGGGGCCGATGGCACCGGGCACGCGGGTGCCATCGGCAAAGATCATGGCCGGCGTGCCGGTGATGCGGGCCCGTTTGCCGAACTCGAAATTGCGCGCAATGGCGGCGGTGTCGCAGCTGGCGGTGGGTGGTGTCACGTCCTCGATCATCCAGTCCAGGTAGGTTTTGGTCCGGTCCTTGGCGCACCAGATGTTGCGCGACTTTTCCGCTGAATCCGCGCTCAGGATGGGATACAGGAACACGTGCACCGTCACGTTGTCCACCTTCAGGAGGTCACGTTCGAATTTTTTGCAGTAGCTGCAGTTGGGATCCTCGAACACCGCCATCTTGCGCTTGCCGTTGCCACGAACGATGGTGAAGCTGTCCTTGAACGGCAGGTCCTTGAAGGACACCGCGGTGAGCTTCTCCACACGCTGCTCGGTCAGGTCCACCCGGGCCTTGGTGTCGATCAGCGAGCCCTGGATCAGGTAGTTGCCTTGTCTGTCGGTGTAGAAGATGTCGCTGTGGTTGATGCGCACTTCAAACAGGCCGGGCATCGGAGACGGCCGGACTTCGTCGATCTTGGGCAGGTTGGGCAGGCGCTCGGCGAGGTTCTTGCGGATGACCGCTTCCTGCGCCAGCGCGCCCAGGGACAGGCTGGCGATCAGCGCCAGCAGGGAGGTCTTGAGGAGTTTCATGGATCGGGCTCGATGGCGGAAACGTTGATGGGATGGGTGGAGCGGCTTCAGGCCGCCTGCCCCATGGCCTGGCGGGCCAGCCAGTGTTTCAGCGGGCCGAGGCGGTCCACACCCGTCATGCCCCAGTTGCGCAGGGCCTGCACGCGGCTGTCGCTCTGGGCGAAAAGGCCGAACAGGCCGTCGGTCACCCAGCTCATGGCGTTCACATCGGCCTGCCGCGCGCGCTCGTAACGCCGCAGCAGCTTCAGGTCGCCCAGCTCGCGCCAGTACTCGCGCTCGTGCAACACGCGGGCCAGTTCGGCGGCGTCGGCCAGGCCCACGTTGAGGCCCTGCCCGGCGAGCGGGTGCATGGCGTGCGCCGCGTCGCCCGCCAGCACCACGCCACCCGAGCCGCTGCGCGCGATCCAGCGCTGTGCGCGGGACAACTCCAGTGGCCAGGCCTGAGCCGGGCTTTCCAGGGTCATGTCGCCCAGCGCCGAACCACTGCGCGCCTGAACCGCCTGCGCCAGCGCCTGCGGTTCGCCGGCGGTCCAAGCATCGGCTTGCTGAGCAGGGACAGACCAGACCAGCGCGACAGAGTTCCCCTGGGCACCGCCCAAGGGCAGCAAGGCCATGATTTCGCCTTCGTGGAACCACTGCCGGGCCACGCCGCCGTGAGAAGTGGCACAGCGCAGCCGCGCCGCCACCGCCTTGTGCGGGTAGGGGCGGGTGTCGAACTCAATGCCCAGTTCGGCGCGGGTGGCGCTGCGTTTGCCTTCGCAGATCACGGTCAGGGCCGGCGCGGTGGCGGGCGCTGTCTCCAGGCATTCGATGCCGCCCTGGAAGTGCACCGCATGGGCGAGGCGCTGTTCCAGCGCGGGCACGTCCACGATCCAGCCCAGCGCCTCGGTGCCCTGGTCGGCGGCTGAAAAATGCAGGCTGCCAGTGCTGTCGCCGTGCACCGCCATGGCACTGACGGGGGTGGTGGCGGCTGCGGATCCGTCACCTTCGCCCGGTGTGGCTGCGCCTTCGGGCCAGGCGCGAACCGAGCGCAGCAGCTCCCGCGCCGCGGCGTTGAGCGCGTAGGCTCGCACGTCGGGGGCGGTGCTGGGGGTACGGGGCGGACTCACCAGCGCCACCTTCAGTCGATCGCGCGCCAGCAGCAGCGCCAGGGTCTGGCCGACCAACCCGGCACCCCGGATGACCACGTCGAAACGCCGGTGCGAGCCGGAGCGGGGAGAGCTTTGGGACATGGACGGATTTTAGGAGGTGGGCACAATCGGCCCGGATCAAGGCCTCTAATCCCCGCACACACCATGTCCGTCCATCCCGTTTCAGACCAGACCGAAGCCCGTTCCAGCATCGCACAGCTCTGGATCCACCCCGTCAAATCCTGCGCCGGCATCGCCGTGACCGAGGCCGAACTCACGCCCACCGGCCTGGCCTGGGACCGCGCCTGGATGGTGGTGGACAGCGAGGGTGAGTTCGTCACCCAGCGCGAGCTGCCGCGCATGGCACTGATCCAGCCGTCGTTCAAGATGGGGCAGCTGGTGCTGCGCGCACCCGGCATGCTGGCGCTGCACCTGTCGCTGGAAGGCGCCGAGTCGCCCTGCCGTGTGCGCGTCTGGGACGACCCGGTGAATGCGTGGGACATGGGCGACGTGGCCGCGCAATGGTTCAGCGATTTCCTCGGCCCCGATGCGCCGGCCGATCTCAAGCGCCTGCGCCTGGCACGCTTCGACCCGGAGGCCCGGCGCCTGTGCAGCGTCAAGTGGACCGGTGGGCGCGAATCGCTCACGCAGTTTGCCGACGGTTTTGGTGTGCTGGTGGCCAGCACGGCTTCATTGGATGGATTGAACGACCGGCTGGCAACAGCTGGCCAACCGCCGGTGGACATGCGGCGCTTTCGGCCCAACATCGTGCTGGCGGGCCTGGAAGGCCACGACGAAGACCGCATCGGCGCCTGGCGCATTCACACGCCCGAGGGTGATGCGGCGCTGGAAAACGTCAAGCCCTGCGCGCGCTGCCCGATCCCCAACGTCGATCCTGAGACCGCCGTCTCAACGCCTGTGGTGGGTGACACGCTGCAGGGCTATCGGGCCGACCGGCGCCTCAACGGTGCGATCACCTTCGGCATGAACGCCATCGTGCTGGAAGGCGATGGCCTGATCCTGCGTGTGGGGCAGGCGGTGACGGCCGACTGGAACTTCTGACGGCCGTGGGCGGCCCCGTAAAATCCGAGGTTTCCCCCGACCGACCCGAAAGTCCTCCATGAGCCTCCAATGCGGCATCGTGGGCCTGCCCAACGTGGGCAAGTCCACCCTCTTCAATGCGCTGACCAAAGCCGGCATCGCCGCTGAAAACTACCCCTTCTGCACCATCGAACCCAACACCGGGGTGGTCGAAGTGCCCGATCTGCGCCTGGCCCAGCTGGCCGCCATCGTCGAGCCCGAGCGCGTGGTACCGGCCATCGTCGAGTTCGTGGACATCGCCGGTCTGGTGGCCGGTGCCAGCACCGGTGAAGGCCTGGGCAACAAGTTCCTGGCCCACATCCGCGAGACCGACGCGATCGTCAATGTGGTGCGCTGCTTTGAAGACCCGAACGTGATCCACGTGGCCAACAAGGTGGACCCGATCGCGGACATCGAAGTGATTCAGACCGAGCTGTGCCTGGCCGACTTGGCGGCGGTGGAGAAAGCAATTCACCGCGTGAGCAAGACCGCGCGCTCGGGTGACAAGGAGTCGATCAAGCAGTTGGCCATCTTGGAGAAGTGCCAGACCGCGTTGAACGACACCCAGCCGGTGCGCACTATCGACTTCAGCAAGGAAGAGCTGGTCCAGCTCAAGCAGTTTTTTCTGATCACCGCCAAGCCGGCGATGTTCGTGGCCAACGTGGCGGAAGACGGTTTCGACAACAACCCGTTTCTGGACCGCCTCAAGGCTTTTGCCGCCAAACAGAACGCGCCGGTGGTGGCCATCTGCGCCAAGATCGAGGCCGAGCTGTCCGAGATGGACGATGCCGACCGGCTGGAATTCCTGAAGGAGCTGGGCCAGGACGAACCGGGCCTGAACCGCCTGATCCGCGCCGCCTACCAGCTACTGGGTCTGCAGACCTACTTCACGGCGGGTGTGAAGGAGGTGCGCGCCTGGACCATCCACATCGGCGACACCGGCCCGCAGGCCGCGGGCGTGATCCACACCGATTTCGAGAAGGGCTACATCCGCGCCCAGACCATCGCGTTCGACGACTACATCGCCTTCAAGGGCGAGCAAGGCGCCAAGGACGCGGGCAAGATGCGCGCCGAAGGCAAGGACTACGTCGTCAAGGACGGCGACGTGATGAACTTCCTTTTCAGCAGCTGACCACCGTGTCCGACGACGGCCGGCCCGAACCCCAACGCCTGGCCAAACGCCTGGCGGCCCAGCTACCCTGCTCGCGCAGCGACGCCGAAAACTACATCGCCGGCGGTTTTGTCCGGGTCGACGGTGTGGTGGTGGAAGAACCGATGGAGCGCGTGCGCGACGACCAGACCGTGGCACTGGATCCCAAGGCCAAGCTCGAACCGCTGGAGTCGATGACGCTGATCTGGCACAAGCCGGCCAACCGGGTGCTGCCCGACGAGCCGCTGTTGCCCGACGCACTGGCCGCCAAGTGGTTCACCCACGGCAACCGCTTCAAAGGCGACCGCTCGGGCGTGCGCCCGCTCAAGGCGCACCTGCACAAGCTGCTGCCGGTAGCGCCGCTGGGCACCAAGGCCAGCGGTCTGATGGTGTTCACCCAGAACCCGGGCGTGGCGCGCAAGCTGTCCGAAGATGCCTCTCAGCTCGAACACGAGTGGCTGGCCGAGGTGGCCGCCGATCCCGAACTCGAAGACGATGCGCGGCGCGAAGCGGTGCTCCGGTCTTTCGGCAAGGCGCTGTTTTTCGACGGCTGGTCGGTGCCCTCGGCGCGAGCAAGCTGGCAGAGCGAGCAGCGCCTTCGCCTGGCGATCAAGGGCAACCGGCCCGGTCAGGTGGCGCACCTGTGCGAGCGCGCGGGGCTGCAGCTCGCGGCGCTGCGGCGCCTGCGCCTGGGTCGCATCTCGCTGGCCGGCCTGCCGGTGGGCGAGTGGCGTTACCTGCTGCCCTACGAACGCTTCTGAGCCCGCGCGGCCCACACGCTCATGGCCATGGCCAGCAGCATGAGCGCGAGGCCCACGTGGTGCAGGTTCAGCATCTGACCTTGGGCGATCAGCAAACCGCCCAATGCCGCTCCCAGGCCCTGGCCGGCGTAGATGGCCGAGGTGTTGAGCGACACGGTGGCCGGCGCCAGCACCGGTGAAATCTGCACCAGCCGCGCTTGCTGCGCCGAGTTGGCGGCAAAGCAGCCGAGCGCCCAGGGCACCATCACCAGCGCCTGCACCCACACACCATGGCGTCCCAGCGGCCACAGCAGCAGGCCCAGCGCCATCAGGGACAGCGTGAGCAACACCGCCCGCGGCGCGCCCATGCGGTCCACCCAGCGGGTGAGTCCCAGGGTGCCGATCAGCCCGAAAGCACCGAACCACAGGAACATCAGGGACAGCGTGGTCGCGCTGGTGGCCAGGGTCAGCTGCAGGTAGGGCGCGAAGTAAGAGAACAGGATGAATTGCCCGAAGCCCGAGAGCAGGGTCACGGCCAGCGCCAGCATAAGCGGCGCCGAGCCCAGCGTCTGGCGCCAGGCCTCGCGCGACAGGGCGGCGGGGCGGATGCCACTGGGCATGACCCGCCACACCCAGGCCGCGCTGATCACCGAGAGCAGGCTCACCAGTGCAACCGCCCAGCGCCAGCCGAAGGCGCCGCCGATCCAGGCCGTCAGCGGCATGCCCAGCACCGAGGCCACCGACCAGCCCATGAACACGAAGGTGATGGCGCGTCCGCGCTGCGCCGGCTCCACCATCAGGCCGATGCTGGCGGCCGCCTGGGGCGTGAAGATGGCCGGCGAGATCACGGCCAGCACGCGCAGCACCAGCAAGGCCCCGTAGCTGGGCGCGAGTGCACACAGCCCCATCATCAGTCCGTACCAAAGCATGGACAGCGCCAGCAGGCGGCGCCGGTCCCATCCGGCCACCACGGTGGCAAACACCGGAGCGCCCAATCCCATAAGAATGGCGCCGGCGGTGATCAGTTGCCCGGCCTGCGGGATCGACACCGCCAGCGACTCGCTGATGTCGGTGAGCGTGCCCGGCACGGCCATGATGCCGGTGCCGATCACGAAGTTGCCCATCATCAGGGCCCAGAGCGCCGGGGTGGCGCTCGCTGGCGGTCGGTTCATGGATGGGGTGGGCGGTGAGCGGGGCGCCAGTATCGGGCCGAACCAACGCACCGTCTCACAGCGGCAGTCCCCCAGGGAACACCTGGAGCAGGATCACGGTCATGATCAGGTAGCGCAGCAGCTTGCCCAGCGCCATCCAGGCCACGCAGGGCCAGAACGGGAAGCGCATCCAGCCCGCCACCGCGCACAGCGGGTCGCCGATGATGGGCAGCCACGACATGACGCAGGCTTTGGGTCCGAAGCGCTGCAACCATTGAAGGGCTCGCAATTCGGTCGGCCGGTGGCGCGCTTTGTCCACCAGCTTGTGCGCGCCCAGGCCCATGAACCAGCTCACGGCTCCCCCCGCGGTGTTGCCCACCGTGGCCACGCCGATGGCTGGCCAGAACAGATCGGGATTGAGCTTGAGCAAGCCGAACAGCGCGGCTTCGGAGCCCACCGGTAGCAGCGTCGCCGACAAAAAGGAGATGACCATCAAGGCGCCGAGGCCCGCCTCGGGCATGGCCAGCCAATGGAGCAAAGAGTTCAGCCAGTCGGGCATGGGCGACAAATGCGTTGAAGAAGGCTTGAGCATATCGCCTGCTGAAAAAACAGGCAGATACAATGCCCCTCCCCGGTCCCGGTTTTGCCATCGCGCGGGGCACCCACCCAACCCCACCCGAATTCCTTCGCGCCATGCAACTGGGTCCTTACACCCTGCCCAATGCTCTGTTTGTTGCGCCCATGGCAGGCGTGACCGACCGGCCGTTCCGCAAGCTGTGCAAGCGCCTCGGTGCGGGTTACGCGGTGAGCGAGATGGTGACCTCGCGACCCGATCTGCAAGACAGTCTCAAGACTTCGCGCCGTGCCGACCACGCCGGAGAACCCGGTCCGATCGCGGTGCAGATCTGGCCGACGCCGCGCGCTACAACATCGACCGCGGCGCGCAGATCATCGACATCAACATGGGCTGCCCGGCCAAGAAGGTCTGCAACAAGTGGGCCGGTTCGGCCCTGATGCAGGACGAAGCGCTCGCCATCGGGATCGTCGAAGCGGTGGTGGCCGCGGCCGCGCCGCACGGCGTGCCGGTCACGCTCAAGATGCGCACCGGCTGGTGCGCCGACGTGCGCAACGCACCCTTGATCGCGCTGGCCGCCGAGGCCGCTGGTGTGCAGATGCTCACCGTGCACGGCCGCACCCGCGAGCAGGGCTACAAGGGTTTCGCCGAACACGACACCGTGGCCCACATCAAGAGCCGCGTGAAGATCCCGGTGGTGGCCAACGGCGACATCACCAGCCCGCAGGCCGCGCGCGAGGTGCTGCGGCGCACCGGAGCCGACGCGATCATGATCGGGCGCGCTGCGCAGGGTCGGCCCTGGATCTTCCGCGAGATCGCGCACTTCCTGGCCACCGGTGAAGCTCTGCCGCCTCCCGAGCTGACCGAGGTCAAAGCCTGGTTGCTCGATCACCTGCAAGACCACTACAACCTGTACGGCGAGCACACCGGTGTGCGCAGCGCTCGCAAGCACCTGGGCTGGTATGCGCTGGCGCTGCCACTTCCCGCAGGCGCTGCGGCGCAGTTCCGCCACCGCATCAATGGGCTCACCACGGCTCAGGCGCAGCTGGACTGTGTGCGTGAGCACCTTGATGGCTGGGCCTGCGCGCACGACAAAACAACGATCCGAGAAGACAACTGGAAACTGGCCGCATGAGCTCACCCAACAACCTGCACGACTGTGTGCGTGCCAGCCTGGAAGACTATTTTCGCGACCTCAACGGCACCGACCCCGCCGGCCTGCACGACATGCTGGTCAAGGCGGTCGAGAGGCCGCTGCTTGAGGTCGTGATGCAGCAGTCGCAGAACAACCAGTCGCGCGCCGCGCAATGGCTGGGACTGAACCGCAACACCCTGCGCAAGAAGCTGCTGGAACACAAGCTGATTGATTGAGCACTTGCGTCCTGGCGCGAACCGAATTCACAACTTCCCCGAGATCCCTTTCCATGCGCGCACTCATCTCCGTCTCCGACAAGACCGGCATCGTCGAACTGGCCCAGACCCTGCACGGTCTGGGCGTGTCCCTCATCTCCACCGGCGGCACCGCCAAGCTGCTGGCCGAGAAGGGCCTGCCGGTGACCGAAGTGGCCGAAGTCACGGCTTTTCCAGAGATGCTCGACGGCCGCGTCAAGACCCTGCACCCCAAGGTGCACGGCGGCCTGCTGGCGCGCCGCGACGTGCCCGAGCACATGGCCGCGCTGAAGACGCACGGCATCGACACCATCGACATCCTGATCGTCAATCTCTACCCGTTTGAAGCGACCGTGGCCAAACCGGGTTGCACGCTGGAAGACGCGATCGAGAACATCGACATCGGCGGCCCGGCCATGGTGCGCAGCGCCGCCAAGAACTGGAAAGACGTGGCGGTGCTGACCGACGCAGCCCAGTACCCGGCCGTGATCAACGAACTCAGCGCCAGCGGTCAACTCAGCGACAAGACCCGCTTCGCCCTGTCGGTCGCCGCGTTCAACCGCATCAGCCAGTACGACGGTGCCATCAGCGACTACCTCTCCAGCATCGAGTTTGAGGAGGGTGCCAGCGCGCCGAAGCGCGCTGAATACCCCGGTCAGGCCAACGGCCGCTTCGTCAAGCTGCAGGACCTGCGCTACGGCGAAAACCCGCACCAGACCGCCGCCTTCTACCGCGACCTGTACCCGGCCCCCGGCTCGCTGGTCACGGCCAGGCAATTGCAGGGCAAGGAGCTGAGCTACAACAACATCGCCGACGCCGACGCGGCGTGGGAATGCGTCAAGAGCTTTGACGTGCCCGCCTGCGTGATCGTGAAACACGCCAACCCCTGCGGCGTGGCGGTGGGCAAGGATGGGCTGGAGGCCTACAGCAAGGCCTTCCAGACCGACCCGACCAGCGCCTTTGGCGGCATCATTGCCTTGAACCGCGTGCTCGACGGTGCCGGTGCACAGGCGATCAGCAAGCAGTTCGTCGAAGTGCTGATGGCACCGGGCTACACCCCCGAAGCGCTGGAAGTCTTCAAGGCCAAGGCCAATGTGCGGGTACTGGAAATCGCGCTGCCGCCGGGTGGCCCCACGGCGTGGGACAAGGGCCTGAACCTCACCGACATCAAGCGGGTGGGCTCTGGCCTGCTGATGCAGAGCGCGGACAACCACGTGTTGCAGCGCGCCGACCTGAAGGTGGTCACGAAGCTGCAGCCGACCGAGCAGCAACTGGACGATTTGCTGTTCGCGTGGAAGGTGGCGAAGTTCGTGAAGTCCAACGCCATCGTGTTCTGCAAAGACGGCATGACCATGGGCGTGGGTGCGGGCCAGATGAGCCGCCTCGATTCGGCCCGCATCGCCAGCATCAAGGCAGGTCATGCAAATTTGTCGCTTCAAGGCACGGCGGTGGCGAGCGATGCCTTCTTCCCCTTCCGCGACGGCCTGGATGTGGTGGTGGATGCCGGCGCTTCGTGCGTCATCCAGCCGGGTGGCTCGATGCGCGATCAGGAGGTGATCGATGCGGCGGATGAGCGCGGTGTGGTGATGGTCTACAGCGGCGTGCGCCACTTCAGGCATTGAATGTCCGACCCCTCTCCCCCTGGAGAGGTTTGGAGTGAGGGCTCTCTGGAGCCCCATTTTTTTGTGTGGGTCCTTTTGCGAGCGTCCTGCTTCTCGCCTGCATGGTGCGAGGGCAGGGGGTCGGGGCATCCGTTCTCCGGCTCACCTCGCGGGCGGCAGTCCGGGTCCGCTGCTGTTTTTTCGTGAACACCGTTCGGGCGCTCACTGTCTGTGGCAACCGCGAATGGAGCCTGCGACCGGACTGCCCCAACCCCCTGCCCCGCTGACAGATGGGTGCGCCACCAGAAAACACCTGGGTCTGTAGGGGTGGTTTTGGGTGATGTGCCCACCCGCCTTGCGCGAGGTGTTGGCGACAAACGCAGCAAGCGACACAAAAGCAAACGGCCGGAAGGACCGGCCGACTGAACCCTCAAGCAAGAAAACAAGAACCTCCTACTTGCCCAGCAGCTTGAACACGTCCCGAGCAGCAGCAACCGTATCGGCAATGTCCTGCGCGGTGTGCGCCGCGCTCACAAACCCGGCTTCGTACAACGCAGGGGCGATGTACACGCCGCGATCCAGCAGGCCGTGGAACATGGTGTTGAAGCGCGGGCCGTCGGTGGTCATGACCTTGGCGTAGTTCTGCGGGAGTTCATCGAACAGGAAAAAGCCGAACATGCCGCCCTGGCTGTCGCCACACAGCGTCACGCCTTCAGCGGTTGCGGCTGCGGTCAACCCACTCACCAGCGACTGCGTGGTGGTCGACAGCGACTCGAAGAAACCCGGCTTCTGAATTTCTTTCAGCGTGGCCAGTCCGCAGGCCGTGGCCACGGGGTTGCCGCTCAGCGTGCCGGCCTGATAAACACCACCCAGCGGCGCGAGCTGCTCCATCACCGCGCGCTTGGCACCAAAGGCCGCCAGCGGCATGCCGCCACCGATCACCTTGCCCATCACCGTCATGTCGGGCTCGAAGCCGGGGATCAGCTTCGCGTACACGCTCTGCGCGCCACCGAGCGCCACGCGGAAGCCCGTCATCACCTCGTCAAACGCCAGCAGCGCGCCATGTTGTGTGCACAGTTCACGGCAGCGCTTCATGAACGGCAGAGAAGCGCGCACGAAGTTCATGTTGCCGGCGATCGGCTCGATCATCAGGCAGGCCACTTCGGGACCGTGCTCGACGAACGCGGCTTCGAGCTGTTCGACGTTGTTGTATTCGAGCACGATGGTGTGCTGCACCACCTCGGGGGGTACGCCGGCGCTGGTCGGGTTGCCGAATGTGGCCAGGCCCGAGCCGGCCTTGACCAGCAGCGCGTCAGCATGGCCGTGGTAGCAGCCTTCAAACTTGATGATCTTCTTGCGGCCGGTGGCGCCGCGCGCCAGGCGGATCGCGCTCATGCCCGCTTCGGTGCCGGAGCTGACCAGGCGCACCATGTCGATGCTGGGCACGAGCTTGATGATCTCTTCGGCCAGTTCGACTTCGCGTTCGGTCGGTGCTCCGTACGAAAACCCTTCCAGCACGGCTTTTTGCACCGCTTCAACCACCGCAGGGTGGCCGTGGCCCAGGATCATCGGGCCCCAGGAACCGATGTAGTCGATGTACTTCTTGCCGTTCGCATCCCAGAAGTAGGCGCCCTGCGCGCGCTGCACAAACCGCGGCGTGCCGCCCACCGCCTTGAAGGCGCGCACGGGGGAGTTCACGCCGCCGGGGATCAGGGCTTTGGCGCGGTCAAACAGGTCTTGGTTGCGGTCCGTCATGGAGTTCGTTCAGTGTCTTGTGGTGTCGAGGGGGAAGTCGTCGGCGTCGAGCTTGCTGTCCGGGGCCGGGGTGACCTCGACGCCCTCTTCGAGTTCGTCGTCGTGGGCCCAGAACAGGCGATCGGGCACCGCATGGCCCATGCCCGGCTGGAAGCCGGCGTCCAGGCACTGGTCGAGGTAGGTCAGGGCTTCGGCGCACGCTGCCTGCAGGTCGGCTCCGCCGGCGATCAACGCGCACAGAGCGGCGGACAAGGTGTCGCCCGCACCGCTGAAGGTGGCCTCGAAGCGCTCGTACCGCGCGGTCGCCAGCACCGATTCCGGACTGGCCAGGTGGCTCTCCAGGTACTGGTCTGCGGCGTTGAAGCCGGTTACCAGGGTGTACGGCACTCCGTGCACGGCCGCGGCCCTCGCCACCTCGCGCGCGTTGGGCGCGCGGTCACCTTCCCACTCAGGCAGCAGCCATCGGCACAGCGTGCTGTGGTTGCCGACCAACACCGTGGTCTGCGGCAACAGCAGTTCCGAGAAGGCGTCGAGGTAGGTCTCGATCGCCAGTTCGTCCCACCAGGAGAGGTCGGGCATGTAGGCAATCACCGGCACTTCGGTGTAGTCGGTGGCGATTTCGGCGATGACACCCAGGTTTTCCGGGCTGCCCACGAAGCCCACCTTGAAGGCCTGCACCGGCATGTCTTCCAGTGCGGCGCGCGCCTGATCCGCCACCGCTTCTTCATCGAAGGCAATGTGGTCATGAATTTCGGTGGTGTCGCGGATGTAGGTGCCGGTGACCACCGACAACACATGGGCTGAAGCACTGGACATGGCGGTGAGGTCCGCGCTCAGTCCGCCCGCGCCGCTGGGATCGTTGGCGTTGAACACCATCACGCAGGGCAGGGACGGCTCGCCGGCGTCGTCGGCCTGATCGGGCGCAGGGGGGGTGGTGTGTTCGGTCATGGGGTGGATGGTGATCGGTGCGCGCTGTGCAGGGTCCTGCCGGCGGCGGTCGCCCATGGGGAAAACCAGCGGTCTGGGGCCTCAGTCGGCTCTCCGTGGCTCTATACAATGATTGCATTCTAAGACAACGTCCCCTATAAACATGATTGATGCCAAGACTTGGATGTGCCTGATTTGCGGCTGGATTTACGACGAAGCCGAAGGGTCGCCCGATCACGGCATCGCCCCGGGAACCCCTTGGGCGCAGGTTCCCATGAACTGGACCTGCCCCGAGTGCGGCGCCCGCAAGGAAGATTTTGAGATGGTGCAAATCTGACGCAGCTTCCCCTGCCGTTGGCGCTGTCCCAGCCGATTCACCCGCCTTGACGAGACTACTGGAGCACAACGAACGTGAGCACGACGCCTGCATTGAAAGTCCTGGTGGTTGATGACAGCAACACCATCCGCCGCAGCGCCGAGATCTTCCTCAAGCAGGGTGGCCACGAGGTGCTGCTGGCTGATGATGGTTTTGATGCCTTGGCCAAAATCAACGACTACCTGCCCGACCTGGTTTTCTGCGACATCCTGATGCCGCGCCTGGACGGCTACCAGACCTGCGCCATCATCAAGCGGAACGCCCGCTTCGCCAACATCCCGGTGGTGATGTTGTCGTCGAAAGACGGTGTGTTCGACAAGGCGCGCGGCCGCATGGTCGGCTCGCAGGAGTACCTCACCAAACCCTTCACCAAAGACCAGCTGTTGCATGCGGTGCAGCAGTTTGGAGCCCATCTCACCGGAGCCGCCTGATGTCCATCCAGAAAATCCTCATCGTTGACGACTCCAAGACCGAGCTGATGGTTCTGTCGGATCTGCTGGGTAAAAACGGCTACAGCGTGCGCACCGCCGAGAATGCGGAAGAGGCCTTTCGTCGGCTTGGTGAGGAAAAGCCAGAACTCATTTTGATGGACGTGGTGATGCCCGGTCAGAATGGCTTCCAGTTGACGCGGGCCATTGCCCGCGACCCGCAGTATTCCACCATCCCCATCATCATGTGCACCAGCAAGAATCAGGAAACCGATCGGGTCTGGGGCATGCGCCAGGGCGCGCGTGACTATGTCACCAAGCCGGTGAATGCCGAAGAGCTGATCTCCAAGATCCGAGCGCTCGGCTGAGCGGCGCCAGCGATCTCCGTACCCCGAGCATGGCCACCAAACGTCAGTCACTCAAAGACCTGCAAGAACGACTTGCAAAACGGCTGACCGCCGCCAAGACCGAAGCATCAACAGCATCGTGGCTGGCCGTCGAGGCCGGCGGGCACCGGTATCTGGTGCCGCTGGTGCAGTCGGGGGAAATCTTCCACTGGACCACGGTGCAGGTCGTGCCCTACACCAAGCCTTGGTACGTGGGCGTCGCCAGCCTGCGGGGTGGTCTGCACGGTGTGGTGGATTTGCAGCAGTTCATGGGACGTGGTGATGTCGCCGATACCGACCGCGTCACCTCCGAATCCCGGCTGGTCAGCCTTCACGCGGCGCTGGGCGTCAATGCCGTGCTCTGGATCGATCGCCTTCTGGGCCTGCGCAACCCGTCCATGTTCAGCGCCATGGCGCCGCGCCCGCCTCAGGCACCACCGTGTTTTGCTCGCTGCCTGATCGATCTCCAGGGTCAGACCTGGCAGGAGCTGGACCTGCAGGCCTTGACCTCGGACCCCGAGTTTCTGGCCGTGGCTGTCTGATGGATACCTTGGCGAGACTGGTATCCAGGCTCCGCCCATCCCGTTTTTTCGTTGCACGTTGCTCTTCTTCAGTTGGAAGGTTTTTTCATGACCATGCTTGATCGATTTCTGGGACTGTTCAAGAAAGAATCCGCCGACGAGCCCGATCTGTCCAAGGCCAGCAACCAGGAGATTGCCGAGCTGGCAGCCGCCCGGCTTGCGCCAGAGTTTTCGGACAACGACCCTGCCGAAAGCCAGGTTTCAGGCGAGGACAGCGTGCTGTCCGACGAGACTGGCATGGTCATGGTGCCCCTGCTGGGTCGCAAGCCAGCGGACCAGCACCGACGCACGCTGAGCCTGCTGCTGGGTCTCGCCGTGCTGATGTTCGCGGGCGTGATTGTCTTCGTGCTGAACCAGACCGAAAGGGCCAGCCAGCAGCTGGCCGCCAGTGGTCAGGCGCTGATGCAGTCCCAGCGGCTCGCCAAGAGCGTTTCGCAGGCGCTGATCGGCAGCGAGGCCGCTTTTGCTGAGGTGAAGGACAGCGCGGCGGTGCTGACCGGCTCGCTGCGTGGCCTCAAGACAGGCGACGATGCGCTGGGTCTTCAGCCACTGGGCGCTGCTTTCGATGCTGGACTCGACGAGTTGCTGCCCAAGGTGGATGCCGCTGAAAAGAACGCCGCCGCCGTGCTGGCACAGCAGCAGATCCTGACACAGGTGGGAGACGCGCTGCGCCTGATCAACCGCCAGTCGTCGGACTTGCTGGAAATTGCCGAGACGGTGTCTTCGCTCAAATTGCAGCAAAACGCGCCAGCGGCCGAAATCTCGGCATCGGGCCAGCTGGTGATGCTGACCCAGCGCATCGGCAAGTCGGCCAACGAGTTCCTGACCATGGAAGGCGTGAGCCCGGAGGCGGTGTTCTTGCTGGGCAAGGATCTGAACACGTTCAAAGAGGTTGCCGAGGGTCTGCTCAAGGGCAGCAGCGAGCTGCGCCTTTCGCCCGCCAGCGATCCCCAGGTGCGTGAGCGCCTGGAAGCTTTGCTCAAGCTGTACGACGAAACGCGTACCCAGGCGGGGTCCATCTTGGGCAACCTGCAGGGCTTGGTATCGGCCCGCGAAGCACAAGCTGGTATCGTGGCCGACAGCGAACCGCTGCGCCAGGGCCTTCAAACGCTGCAGGCCGAGTTGTCGGCCCGCTCCGGTCTCGCAGGCGGACAGCTCTTTGCCCTGCTGGCCACCGCTCTCTTTGCTTTGGCCTGCGGTGCTGGTCTGGCCTATGTTCAGCTGCTTGACAGCCGGCAGCGTCAACGGATGGCCGAAAACCAGAAGCTGGCTGCCGAATCGCTGGAACAGGACGCCCAGCGGGTGAACGACGCCAACCAGGCGGCCATTCTGCGGCTGATGAACGAACTGCAGACGGTGGCGGAGGGCGACTTGACGCAGGAAGCCACCGTGACCGAGGACATCACCGGCGCCATCGCCGACTCGGTGAACTACACGGTGGAGGAGCTGCGTTCGCTGGTGGGCAACGTGCAGGCCACGGCCACCCGGGTCGCACAGACCACCTCCGCAGTGGAAAGCACCTCCACCGAACTGCTGGCGGCGTCCACCGAACAGCTGCGCGAGATCCGCGAAACCGGCCAGTCCGTGCTGGACATGGCGCAGCGCATCAACCAGGTGTCTGGGCAGGCCCAGGAATCGGCACAGGTGGCCCGTGCCTCGCTGCAGGCCGCCGAGTCGGGTCTGCAGGCCGTGGAAGACGCCATCGGCGGTATGAACGCCATCCGCGACCAGATCCAGGAAACCTCCAAGCGCATCAAGCGCCTGGGCGAGTCGTCGCAGGAGATCGGTGAAATCACCGAGCTGATCTCGGATATTACCGAACAGACCAACGTGCTGGCCCTGAACGCCGCCATCCAGGCCGCGTCGGCCGGTGAAGCCGGTCGCGGCTTCTCGGTGGTGGCCGAAGAAGTGCAGCGCCTGGCCGAACGCTCGGCCGACGCCACGCGCCAGATCGCGGCACTGGTGAAAGCCATTCAGACCGACACACAGGACGCGGTGGCCGCCATGGAGCGCTCCACCCAGGGTGTGGTCGAGGGGGCCAAACTGTCTGACAACGCCGGCAATGCGCTGACCGAGATCGACCGCGTGTCGCGTCGCCTGGCCGAGCTGATCGAGCAGATTTCCAACGCCACGTCGGCAGAAGCCGAATCCGCGAACGAAGTGGCCGGCAACATCCAGCACATTTTTGCCGTGACGGAGCAGACCGGCGAGGGCACGCGCTCGACGGCCCTGCAGGTGCGCGAGCTTTCTGCGATGGCCGAGGAACTTCGCCAGTCGGTGTCGCGATTCAAGATCGCCTGACAGGCAGCTGCCAGAACCCCAACTCCCGAACACCATGCTCGACACCTCTCCCGGCAGCCTGACTTCGGACGCTCCGCTGGCCGACCTCGGTCCGCTGGCCTGGGTGTTCGACGAACTGCGCAAGTCGCTGGACGCCGCCACCAAAGCCATCAAGCGTTTCGTGCGCGAGTCCGAACAGTCGCGCCACAACGATCTCGAGGCGGTTGATCCGGCCTCGCTGCGTCTCGCACGGCAGCAGCTGCACCAGGCGGTGGGCGCGCTGGAGATGGTGGGGCTGGCGGCTCCGGCGCAGGTATTGCGCGCCATGGAAGCCGCGGTGCAGCGCTTCGTTCAGAAGCCGCAGCATTGCACCGAAGCAGCCGCGGCCAAGATGGAGCGTGCCAGCTTCGCGCTGGTGGAGTACCTGGAAGCCGTGCTCCACAACAAGCCGGTACAGCCGGTTGCCCTGTTCCCGCAATACCGCGACGTACAGGAGCTGGCGGCCGCCGAGCGTGTGCACCCGGCCGACCTCTGGTCCTTCGAGCACCGTGGCCAGAACATCGCTGCCCCGACCGGCGCCAAGCCGATGCAGACCGATGCCACCATGCGTTCGCTGCTGGATCGGCTGGTGCTGCTGATGGTCAAGACACAAAGCCGCGCGGCTGCGCAGCAGCTGGCGCGCTTGAGCGCCGGCCTGTCGGCGGGTGCCGATCGCCCCCGGGTGACCACCTTCTGGCGCGTGGCCGCGGCCTACTTCGAGGCGGTGTCGCAAGACCTGCTGCCTTCGGACGTCTATGTGAAGCGGGCCGCCTCTCGGGTGTTGTTGCAGTTTGCCGCCTTTGCCCAGTCCGGGAACCAGGGCGAGGTGTCCGAGACGCTGTTGCACGACCTGCTGTTCTTCTGCACCCAGGCGAAAACCCCCGTGGAAGGCAAGGCGCCTCACCTGATTGCGGTGCGCGAGGCTTTCGGTCTGGGTGACGCACAGCCGGTGGACTACACGCAGCCCTCCCTCGGCCGCTTCGATCCGGCGGTGCTGGTGCAGGCGCGCAAGCGCATCAATGCCGCCAAGGAGTCGTGGTCCCTGTTCTCCGGCGGCGATGTCAATCGCGCACGCCAGGTGGTGGACCAATTCGGCCTGATCGGCGACTCGTTGCTCAAGCTGCACCCCGCCAGCACGGTGCTGGCGCAGGCGCTGGTCAAGGCGGTGGACCAGGCCGCGCACGAACCGTCCGGCGTGCGTCCAGAACTGTCGATGGAAGTCGCCACCACCACCCTGTACCTGGAAGCGGCGTTCGAGGATTTCGATCCTACGCACCAAGAGCTCAAGGAGCGTACGCAAGCGCTGGCTTCTCGGCTGGAAGGTGTTCTGGCTGGCGAACCCGCCCGCCCTCTTGACAGCTGGATGGAGCAGCTGTATCGGCGCGTGAGCGACCGTCAGACCATGGGCAGCGTGGTCGGAGAACTCAAGGTGTCGCTGGGCGAGGCTGAAAAATCGCTCGACCAGTTCTTCCGCACGCCGCGCGAGAAAGCCGGACTCCATGTGGCCGTGTCGCAGCTTGCGCAAATGCGTGGCGTGCTGTCGGTGCTGGGCCTGGAACAGGCGGTGCAGACGGTGACCCAGATGCGCTCCATGGTGGAGCAGATCCTCGACACCGAGGTGGACGAGGCCATGGCCCGCGAGGCGGGCACCTTCCAGAAGTTGGGCAACAACCTCAGCGCCCTGAGCTTTTTGGTGGACATGCTCAACTACCAGCCCGCGCTGGCCAAGAAGCTGTTTGTCTTCGACGAATCATTGGGCGAGCTGCTGCCCCTGATGGGGCGAACCGTCGGTGCCAGCCCGGCGCCACAGTCGCCCAGTCGGGAAGCCCAGGCCATCAGTGACGGTGTCCAGCGCGTGGTGGAAGGTGCACAGGACTCGGTGAATCTGGCCGACCTCAGCCATCAACTCGACACGCTGGCCGACCAGGCATCGCTGGCCGAGCAGCCGGGTGTGGCACGGGCCGCGCGCGATGCCGCCCACGCGGTGGTCAATGACAATGCCGCCGCCGGAGCCCAGGCACTCATCGACCTGTCGCAGTCGACGACCCCGGTGGTGCCGCCAGAACCGGTGGCGCAGGGCGACGCAGGTGATGAGGACGATGACCTGCTCGACATCTTTCTGGAAGAGGCGCGCGAGGTGGTGGGCAATGGCCAGATTGCAGTGCAGCAGTTGCGGGCCGAGCCGGGCGATCTGGAGCATCTCACCACGCTGCGTCGTGCCTTCCACACGCTCAAAGGCAGCTCGCGCATGGTCGGCCTCAACGAGTTCGGCGAGGCAGGCTGGGCCATGGAGCAGGTGTTCAACGCCGTGCTGGCCGAGCAGCGCCCGGCCGCTCCGGGTCTCCTGACACTGGCCGAAGAATCGCTGCTTGCCCTGGGCCGATGGGTGGAGGACATTGCCCAGCGCACCGACAGCGGCTGGAAAGCCCAGCCGTTCCGCCGCAGTGCCGAAGCCTGGCGCAGCGGGGCGCAGTACCTGCCCCTGGCGCTGCAAGAGGTCACTGCCCAGTCCGAATCTGCGCAGGTGCCCGCGCCCGGGTCGCTGGCGGAGCCGGCCTCCGTGGTGGAAGATGCCCTTGAGGCCCCGCCAGCCTTTGCAGACACAGCGCCGCTGGACATCGACTTCGATCTCGACGGTGAACTGCCGCTACCCGATGCTTCGATCGAGGCACCGCCCCTGCTGGCCGACATCGATTTCAACAGCCTGGCGCTGGTGTCCTCGGTTGCGCAGGCTCCCGAAGCGCTGCCGGACGAAACGCCCCCTGCATCTGCCGCACCGGATGACGCCATGGCTGCCGCGGACAGCACAGAGGCCGGCAGTGCGGATCGGGTGCCGTCGATGTTCGACGACATCCCCCTCGACCTGGATGCCCTGCTGCCGCAAGCGACCGAGTTGGTGGATGTTCCTTCATCGACCGATGTCGACGTGCCCCTGGGCGAACAGGTCGTCCTGGAGCCGAACGCGCTGGAAATCCCGGCGCCGGTGTTCGCCGCCCAGCCGGAAGACGAACCCTTGCCGGTCGACGCGGCGCAAGAACTGGAGACCGAGGCGGAAGGCTCGCCGGCGGACAGCGACATGCTGGACGAGCAGATCAAGGTGATCGGTCCGCTGCGCATCGGCATCAAGCTCTACAACGTGTACCTCAACGAGGCCGACGAGTGGTCGCGCCGCCTGTGCACCGGTTTGGCCGAGTGGGCCCTGGAATTCCATGAGCCGGTGCACGACCAGGCAGAGGCCCTGGCGCATTCGCTCGCTGGTGCGTCGGCCACGGTCGGTTTGCAGCCGCTCTCGGACATCGCCCGCGCCCTCGAACAAGCGATCGCCACCGTCTCGTTGCATCAGCAGGCCGGTCAGCCCGCCCGTGCCGAACAAGCCCAGCTGTTCGTGGATGCGTCGGAAGAGATCCGCCGCCTGCTGCACCAGTTCGCCGCTGGCTTCTACAAGGAACCCATCCCCGAACTGCTGGAGGCGCTCGATCGCGTGACCCACGAACCGGCGCCCGAAGAGGCGCCGATCGAGGATGTGTCCCCAGCGGACGATGCGGCGACCGACAGCCCTCTGGACATCGAGATCAGTACCCAGTGGGGTGCGCAACCTGTGTCCACTCCGGTGGTGCTGACCGAAGTCGAGACCGATGCGGTGCCTTCGGCGTTCGCACCTCCCGACTTCGAGTCCTCGACCTTCGGGGATCCCACGGTGTTCGCACCGCTGCCGCCGACCCGCCAAGGCCCGGTTCAGGACATCGACGACGACATCGATGCCCTCGACACCATCGATGTGGACCTGTTCCCCATCTTTGCCGAGGAGGCGCAGGAACTGTTGCCGCAACTTGGTGGTGCCTTGCGCCAATGGGTCGCCCGCCCCGACAACGGCAGCGCGCGCGGCGAGGTGTTGCGCAACCTGCACACGCTCAAGGGCAGCGCGCGTCTGGCCGGTGCGCTTCGCCTGGGCGAGATGACCCACCGAATGGAGACCGAAGCCGAGCGCCTGGGTTCGGAAGTGCAGCGCAGCGCCGACATTGAACCCTTGATGGCTGCGTTTGACGCCATCGTGGTGCGCTTCGAATTGCTGCGCAACACCGATCCCGCTTTGCACGGGGTGGTGCAGCGTGCGGCCGAACAGGCGCCCGCTGACGCCTTGCCGCTGGCCGAGGTGCTGCAACCACCAGAGCCCGCCGCGATACCCGACACACCGGTCATCGATGCCGTGCCCCCGGTCGATGCGCCGGTGCCGGCGGGCGGCAGCCTGGCTGGACTGACCCTGTTGCAGGCACCGGTGCCCGCACCGGCGCGCGCGGGTGCTGCTGTGCGCGTGCGTCCCGAACTGCTCGACCGCCTGGTCAACCAGACCGGCGAGGTGATGATCACACGCTCGCGCATGGAGTCGGAACTGGTCACATTGCGTGGTTCACTGAAAGACCTGACAGGCAACCTCGATCGACTTCGCCAGCAGCTGCGCGACCTGGAGCTGCAGGCCGAAACGCAAATGCAGTCCCGGCTGGCGCAGGCACGCGATGCCGACCAGTCCTTCGACCCGCTGGAATTCGACCGCTTCACCCGGGTGCAGGAGCTCACCCGGATGATGGCCGAGTCGGTGAACGACGTGGCCACGGTGCAGCGCAACCTGCAGCGCGCGGTGGAGTCCACCGAAGACGGTCTGGTGGCCCAAGGGCGCCAGACCCGCGAACTGCAGCGGGACTTGTTGCGCACCCGGATGGTGGAGTTCGAAGGCATCTCCGAACGCCTGTACCGGGTGGTGCGTCAGGCCTCCAAGGAGACCGGCAAACAGGTGCGCCTGGACATCACGGGGGGGCACATCGAAATGGACCGCGGCGTGCTCGACCGCATGACCGCCGCTTTTGAACACCTGCTGCGCAACAGCGTGGTGCACGGCATCGAAGCGCCCGAGCAACGACTGTCCATGGGCAAGTCGGTCGAAGGACGCATCGATATCCGGTTGGGGCAGGAGCTCAACGACGTGTCGGTGGTGTTCGAGGACGACGGCGCGGGCCTTGACTTGTCGCTGCTGCGCGAGAAAGGCAGAGCCTTGGGGATCGTGGCGGCGGACGCTGAGATCAGCGACGATGAAGCGGCCCAGCTGGTGTTCACTCCGGGCCTGAGCACGGCGAGTGAGGTGTCTTCACTGGCCGGCCGCGGTGTCGGCATGGACGTGGTGCGCAATGACGTGGTCGCGCTCGGTGGTCGCATCGAGACCGGTTCACGCATCGGCAAGGGCGCGCGATTCAAGCTGGTGCTGCCGCTGACCACCGCGGTGACGCAAGTGGTGATGGTGCGCGCCGGAGCGCTCACGCTGGGCGTGCCGTCCAACCTGGTGGAGGTGGTGCGGCGCCTGAGTGTCGACGAGTTGAACCAGGCCTATGCGAAAGGCACGCTCACGGTGGCCGGTGAGGAGGTGCCGTTCTACTGGGCAGGTGCCTTGCTGCAATCGTCGCCACGTTCGGTGCAGGCCCAGGGCCGTACCTTGCCGGTGGTGATCTTCCGTTCGGCTGCGCAGCGCGTGGCCATGCACGTGGACGAGGTGCTGGGCAACCAGGAAGTCGTGGTGAAGAACCTCGGCCCCCAGCTGTCGCGCCTGCCCGGCTTGGCCGGCATGTCGGTGCTGGCATCGGGTGCCGTGGCGCTGATCTACAACCCGGTGGCCCTGGCTACCGTATACGGCGCCCAGGTGCCGGGCTGGGTGGCGGCACAGGTGCATCAGCCGATGCAGCGGGCCTCGGACGCCGAAGGTCCGATCGACATGGCGGTGAACGGCGTGCCGCTGGTGCTGGTGGTGGACGATTCCATCACCGTGCGCCGGGTCACGCAGCGCCTGCTGCAGCGCGAAGGTTACCGGGTGTCGCTGGCGGCCGACGGCCTGCAGGCCCTGGAGCGCCTGCAGCAGGAGAGGCCGACCGTGGTGTTGTCCGACATCGAAATGCCGCGCATGGACGGATTCGACCTGGTGCGCAACATCCGCAGCGATGTGCGCCTGTCGGATCTGCCGGTGATCATGATCACTTCACGCATCGCCGAGAAGCACCGCGAGCATGCGCGGGAACTCGGTGTGGACCACTACCTGGGCAAACCGTACTCCGAGGACGAGTTGCTCGCCCTGGTGGCGCACTACGCCAAGATCGCCGCCGTGGCCTAGGGTTTCCCGTCCGGATCGATGGGCTGACCGGCGGGTTGTCGCCCGACTTTCATCGTCCGAACGCCCCGGCCACCGCGCCGGGTTGTTTCATTTTGGCGTCGCGCCCGGTTTCTTCACCACCGCATAACGCAGCAAGGTGCGCTCGCGGGCTTCTGCGTGGTCCACCACCGGGTGCGGGTAGGTCTTGCCCAGCTCAACGCCTGCGGCGGCCAGTTCGAGTTCGCGCGCCTGCCAGGGCGCGTGGATGCAGGCGTCGGGCAGGTTCGCCAGCTGGGGTAGGTAGCGCCGGATGAACTTGCCCTGCGGGTCGAAGCGTTCGCTCTGCGTCACCGGGTTGAAGATGCGAAAGTAGGGCTGCGCATCGCAGCCGCTGGAGCTGGCCCATTGCCAGCCGCCGTTGTTGGCGGCGAGATCGAAGTCGATCAGGTGCTCGGCGAAGTAGCGCTCGCCCCACTGCCAGTGCAGCCCCAGGTCTTTCACCAAAAAACTCGCCACCACCATGCGCAGCCGGTTGTGCATGTAGCCGGTCTGGTTGATCTGTGCCATGGCCGCATCCACCAGCGGGTAGCCGGTGCGGCCTTCGCACCAGGCGGCAAACAGTTCCTTGGCGTGTTTGCCGTGCTCGAACTTGATGTGGTCGTACTCGGGCTTGAACGCTTTGTCCACCACATGCGGAAAGTTGGCCAGGATCTGGTGGTAGAAGTCGCGCCAGACCAGTTCGGACAACCAGGTGCTCGCGCCCGCCATGCCCTGCAGATGCATCGGATAAGCCACCGAGGCCAGCTGGCGAATCGAGATGGTGCCGAAGCGCAGGTGAACGCTCAGGTAGCTCGGCCCCTTGATCGCCGGGTAGTCGCGCGTTTCCTGGTAACGCTCGATGCGTTGCACAAAGTATTCCAGCAGTTGTTGAGCGCCGTGCATGCCGGGCGGGATCTTGACCTGCGCGAGGTTGGTACTTTCAAATCCGATGTCGGCCAGGCTCGGCACCGGCGCGGCCAGCGACGCGGGTCTGGGGGCCAGCGACTGGGCATGGCGCTGCACCGGATGGGCCTGGATCGGGTTGGCATCCAGCTGTTTGAGCCACGCGTTCTTGTAGGGCGTGAACACGCCGAACGGGTGACCAGCCTGCGTCAGCACCTCGCGGCGCTCAAAGATCACATGGTCTTTGTGGCCGTGGAACATGATGCCTGCGTGGGCCAGCGTGCCCCGCACATGGGCGTCTCGCGAATGGGCGGCGGGCTCGTCGTCGTGGTTGGCAAACACCGCCTGCACGTTCAGTTCACGCGCCAGCGCGGGGATGTCGTCCTGCGCCCGCCCGTGGCGCACGATCAGGCCCACGCCTTCGTTGCCGTGTTCGCGCCCCAGCGCTTGAAGTCGATCGTCCAACTCCACCAGAGATTCGCGAATGAACTCCACCCGCCGGTCGGCGCGGGGCAGGGGGTCGAGGATGTCGGTGTCAAACACAAACACGCACCAGACCTGCCGGCAGCTCTTGAGCGCATGGTGCAGCGCAGCGTTGTCTTCGGCGCGCAGGTCGCGGCGGAACCACATCAGGCCTTGGTCGTAGGTGTTCATGCGCGCAGAAGTTCGGGGTGGGGCAGGGCCTGGCTGCGGGGACGGCGGCTTAAAATCACCGCATGTCTGCTGATTCTGCCTCCATCAACCTGACCAATCATTTCCTGATTGCGATGCCCGGTCTCAGCGACGCGCTATTCGGCCGCAGCGTGGTGTTCATGTGCGAGCACAGCGATCGCGGTGCGCTGGGCCTGGTGATCAACAAGCCGAGCGACATCCTTCTGCCCCGCCTGTTTGAAAAGGTCGATCTGCCGATGGGGCGCGCCGACCTGGCCGGTCTGCCGGTGTTCCAGGGCGGACCGGTGCAGACCGAGCGCGGCTTCGTGCTGCACGAGGCCATTGAAGGCGGTGAGGGCGAGTCGGTCTATGCGTCCACCCTGTCGATTCCGGGCGGGCTCGAAATGACCACCTCGAAAGACGTGCTCGAAGCCATGTCGTCCGGTGCCGGTCCCCGCAAGGTGTTCGTCACCCTGGGCTATGCGTCCTGGGGCAAGGGGCAGCTGGAATCCGAGATCACCGAAAACAGCTGGCTCACAGTCGAAGCGGACCCGGCCCTGATCTTTGACACACCGGTGGAGCAGCGCTACGAGCGGGCCATGGCGCTGCTGGGACTGCAGCCGTGGATGCTGTCCCCGGACGCGGGGCACGCATGACGACGGTTGAAGTTCCGGTCAACTGCCAGAGCTTTCTCGCCTTTGACTATGGTCTGAAGCGCACCGGTGTGGCCAGTGGCAACCGCATCACCCGCACCGCCACACCGCAGGCCACCATCGCCGCCGTGGGCGACGCGCGTTTGGCCAAGGTCACCGAACGACTGGCGGAGTGGCAGCCCGATGCCCTGGTGGTGGGCGTGCCCTTTCACCCCGACGGCGCTGCCCACGAGAACACGGTGCGTGCGCAGAAGTTCGCCCGCCAGCTGCGCGGCCGTTTCGGCTTGCCGGTGTTCGAGGTGGACGAGCGTTACAGCACCACAGAAGCACACAGCCTGGGCGCCAAAGACGCGGATGCCGCATCGGCCTGCATCATCCTGGAACAGTTTTTGAGGAGCCTGCCGTGAGTGCACTGCAACTGGATGCCGAACAACTCTACAAAGAGCTGCTGGCCGGCGTGAAGCAACTGATCGCAGCCACGCCCGAGCCGGTCTACCTGGCCGGAATCACCTCCGGCGGAGCCTGGCTGGCCGAACGGCTGCAGCGCGATCTCGGGCTGGACGGCGACGCCGGCGTGATCTCTTCCGCCATGCACCGCGACGACTTTGCCCAGCGCGGACTGGCGGTCAGCGCACAGACGGTGCTGCCGTTCGATGTGGAAGGGGCGCATGTGATCCTGATCGACGACGTGCTCTACACCGGCCGCACCTTGCGCGCCGTGATCAACGAACTGTTCGACTACGGCCGCCCGGCCAGCGTGCAGCTCGCGGTGCTGACCGACCGTGGCGGGCGCGAGCTGCCGATCGAAGCCAGGGTGTGTGCTGCCACCGTGACCGTGCCCGCCGGACAAAGGCTCGAACTCGCGCGCGATACCGACGGTCGCCTGAGTTTCGTGCTGGAAAACAAGGAAGCCTGAACGTGCCATCCAATCCACAGCTCAACAAGAACGGTGAGCTCATTCACCTGCTGTCCACCGAAGGCCTCTCGCGCGCCATCCTCACCCAGATCCTGGACACCGCAGCCAATTTCGTGAGCGTGAGCGACCGCGAAGTGAAGAAGGTGCCGTTGCTGCGAGGCAAGAGCGTGTTCAACCTGTTCTTCGAGAACAGCACCCGCACCCGCACCACCTTCGACATCGCGGCCACCCGCCTGTCGGCCGACGTGTACACGCTGGACATCGCACGCAGCTCCACCGCGAAAGGCGAATCGTTGCTCGACACCATCGCCAACCTGTCGGCCATGGCGGCCGACATCTTCGTGGTGCGGCACAGCGAGTCGGGCGCCCCCTACCTGATCTCGCAGCACGTCGCGCCGCATGTGCACGTCATCAACGCCGGTGATGGCCGCCATGCGCACCCCACGCAAGGGTTGCTGGACATGTACACCATCCGGCACTACAAAAAAGACTTCACCAAGTTGTCGGTGGCCATCGTGGGTGACGTGCTGCACTCGCGCGTCGCGCGCTCCGACATCCACGCGCTCACCACCCTGGGTTGCCCGGATGTGCGCGTGGTCGGCCCGCGCACCCTGGTGCCCGGCGACCTGTCGCAAATGGGCGTGCGCGTCTGCCACACGCTGGAAGAGGGCATCAAGGACTGCGACGTGGTGATCACGCTGCGCCTGCAGAACGAGCGCATGAGCGGCGCGCTGCTGCCGTCGAGCCAGGAGTATTTCAAGAGCTTTGGCCTGACGCCCGAGCGCCTGCGCTGGGCCAAGCCCGACGCCATCGTGATGCACCCGGGGCCGATCAACCGCGGTGTCGAGATCGACTCCGCCGTGGTCGATGGACCGCAGAGCGTGATCCTGCCGCAGGTCACTTTCGGTATCGCGGTTCGCATGGCTGTGATGGGCATTGTTTCCAGCCACGTCGCATGAGCATCACCCCCACGCTCCACCGCTGCGCGGGTCGCTGCCCCCCAGGGGGGCTGGCCTTGCTTGTGGCGGCCCTGCGCTGCGGCCGCTAGTTCTCAGAGAGAAGTTCAACCCATGAAAATCCTGATTCAGAACGGCCGTGTCATGGACCCGGCCAGCGGTCGCGACGAGATGGCCGACATCGCCATCGCGGCGGGCCGCATCATCGCCATCGGTAACGTGGCGGCCGATTTCCACGCCAACCGCACCATCGACGCCACCGGTTGCGTGGTGGCGCCGGGGCTGGTGGACCTGGCGGTGCGCCTGCGCGAGCCCGGACAGGAGCACGCCGGGATGCTGGAGAGCGAGACCCTGGCGGCTGTGGCCGGCGGCGTCACCTCGCTGGTCTGCCCGCCCGACACCGAGCCGGTGCTGGATGAGCCCGGTCTGGTGGACATGCTGAAATTCCGCGCCGAGAAGCTGCACCGCTCCCGCGTGTTCCCGCTGGGCGCGCTCACGCGTGGGCTCAAGGGCGAAGAGCTGACCGAGATGGCCGAGCTGACCGAGTCGGGCTGCATCGGCTTCGGCCAGGCCGAGGTGCCCATTGTCAACATGCAGGTGCTGCAACGTGCGCTGCAGTACGCCGCCACCTTCGGCTACACCGTGTGGTTGCGCCCGCAGGATTTCTGGCTGGGCAAGGGCGTGGCCGCCAGTGGGCCACTGGCCACGCGCATGGGCCTGGCCGGCATCCCGGTGATGGCCGAAACCATCGCACTGCACACGCTGTTCGAGCTGCTGCGCGCGGTGCACGGCAAAGGCAGCGAAGCCCGCGTGCACCTGTGCCGCATCAGCAGCGCCGCCGGCCTGGCCCTGGTGCGCCAGGCCAAGGCGGAGGGCCTGCCGGTGAGCTGCGATGTGAGCGTGCACAACCTGCACCTGACCGATGTGGACATCGGCTACTACGACAGCCGCACCCGCCTGCAGCCGCCGCTGCGCCAGCAGCGCGACCGCGAGGCGCTCCGCGCCGGCCTGGCCGATGGCAGCATCGACGCCCTGGTGTCGGACCACAACCCGGTGGCCGCCGATGCCAAGGTGCTGCCGTTTGCCGAAGCCGAACCCGGTGCCACGGGTGTCGAGCTGCTGCTGGGCCTGGCTTGCAAATGGGCACAGCAGGACGGTCTGGGCCTGATGCAGGCGCTCACCGTGCTCACGACCGGTCCACAGCGCGTGCTGGGCCACAGCCTGGGTACTCTGCAACACAGCGTGGGCCAGATCAGCGTGGGTGGTCAGGCGGATTTGTGTGTCTTCGATCCCAACGCGAGCTGGCGTGTCGAGCCCTCGGCCTTGCGCAGCCAGGGCAAACACACGCCGTTCGAAGGACACGAACTGCCGGTGCGCGTGCGCGCCACGCTGGTGGCGGGGCAGGTGGCCTTCGAGCTGCAACGGGCGGTGGCCGCTGCGTGAGCGCCCAGCGGTCTCCCGCGGCAGCGCTGTGGCGCGGGCTGCGCGCCATCGGCCATGTGTTTCACGGCCTGTGGGTGATCCGTACCGAGTTTGATCGCCTGTCTTCACAAGCGTGTGCGCAGCGGGTGCGCGCGTGGTCGGGTCAGATGCTGGACATTCTGGGTGTGGAGCTGGTGGTGCGCGGCACACCGCCCGGGCGCGGGCCGATCCTGCTGGTGGCCAACCACATTTCCTGGCTCGACATCCTGGTCATGAACGCTGCGCAACCGGCGCGCTTCGTCTCCAAGGCCGACGTCAAGCATTGGCCGGTGCTGGGTGCCTTGATCACCGGCGCAGGCACGCTGTACATCGAGCGGGAAAACCGGCGCGATGCGATGCGCGTGGTGCACCAGATGGCCGAGAGCCTTCGGACGGACGACGTTCTGGCGGTGTTTCCCGAGGGCACCACGGGCGACGGCCAGACCTTGCTGCCGTTCCACGCCAACCTGATCCAGGCCGCGATCTCGGTGAATGCGCCGGTGCTGCCGGTGGGCCTGACTTTTGTGGATGGCCACACCGGCCAGCGCAGCGATGCGCCGCTGTTCATCGGCGACACGACGCTGCTGCGTTCCATCTGGTCAACGTTGCGCGCCACGCGCGTGCAAGCCGTGGTGCACTTCGGTGAGCCTGAGCACTTTGCCGGCCGCGACCGGCGCACCTGGGCGCAAGACCTGCGCGAAACGGTGGCTGGTCTGCGCAACGCTTGAAGCCCTTTACTTCTTCATGCGTTGCAGCATGAGTTCGGTGTTGGACTTGCGGTCGGCGTTGATCTTTTGTACCGCTGGGCGCTCGCCCAGGCGCTTGAGGTAGTCGCGCACCGGCAGATCGGCCAGGCAATCGTGTCCGTAGATCAGTTTGCTGGCACTGCCCACCAGCGGCAGGTGCACCGCGGCGGCCACGTCGGCCAGGGTGAATTCGTCACCGGCCATGAAAGGTGAAAACTTCGCCAGCTTCGCGAAAGCTGCCACGCTCTTTTCCAGCTGCTGGCCGGTTTTTTCTTTGGCCGCATCGCTGATCTTGCCGCCAAAGAACGCCTCCGGGTACAGGTTGCGCGCCACCAGCTCCAGGTGCAGTTCGATGTAGCGCACCAGTTCTCGCACCTTGGCCGCGGCGAACGGGTCGGCTGGCAGCAGCGGCGTCTGTGGGTACCGGGCTTCCAGGTATTCCAGGATGACCGTGGACTCGCTCAGCGTGCCCTCGTCGGTCTTCAGGTAGGGCACCTTGCCCAAGGGGCTGGCGACCGGGTCGGTCTGGCCGACCCAGACCAGTTCTTCTTCAAACGGCACGCCTTTTTCGAGCAGGGCGAGCTTGACCTTGTTGTAGTAGTTGCTGGCAGCAAAGCCGCAAAGGGTGAGCATGGGTTGTCTCCTGTGGGGTGAACGGGCCTTCGCATTCTGCGGGCGTGTGTCGCCAGCCGACGTCGCCATGGCAACAGGGCGGCCAGGCCTCGATCTCGGTGCGCGCTGATAAACTCCCCGTCATGCCGCTGTCGCGCTTGTACCGCCGTTTCACCGCCTGGGTCGCCTTGCTGGCCCTGGTGATGGGCGCGCTCGCGCCGACGGTGACGCAGGCCGTGGTGATGGGCAGCGACCGGGCCGACTGGTTGCAGGTCTGCAGCGTCAGCGGCATGGTCTGGGTGCAAGCCGAGACCGGCGAGGTGAGCGACCAGCAGCCCGAGGGAGGCGCTCCCATGGGTGACGCCACCCAGCACTGCGCCTGGTGCACCTTGCACGGCGGCGCAGCCGGCCTGCCAGCGGCGCAAGCGCTGCCCGAGCTGCCAGCACGCCCGACCGACCTGCCCGGCGCGTTCTATTTCACGCCCCTGGTCGCCACCGTCTGGGCACCTGCCCAGTCGCGCGCGCCACCGCTGCCTGCCTGAAAACCCACGCCGTGGTGCGCCCCGCCGGGGTGCGCTGTGTGTTTCCCGTTTCAGGAGGCCGCATGCCTCTCATTGCCCGCTCAACGAACCGCTGCTGTCCAGACCGCGCTGGTGCCCTGCCATGGTCGCGCAGACGTGCCCTGACCTGGACAGCGGTCAGCGCCGCGCTGTGGCTGACCGGGTGCGATCGGCTGGCGCCGGCCAGCCAGGGCGCTGTGGTGGCATTCAAAGGCATTGACATCACCGGCGCGAGCTACGCGCAGGGTTTCCAGTTGACCGACTTCCACGGCAAGCCCGCCAGCCTGACGGACTTCAGAGGCCAGGTGGTGATGCTGTATTTCGGCTTCGTCCAGTGTCCCGACGTCTGCCCCACCGCACTGACCCGCGCCGCGGCGGTGATGGAGCGGCTCGGGCCGCAGGCCGCGGCCGATGTGCAGGTCGTCTTTGTCACGGTGGACCCGGAGCGCGACACGCCCGCTTTGCTGCGCGAATACATGGCCGCGTTCCATCCCTCGTTCTTGGCACTCACCGGCAGCGCCGAACAGATCAAGGCCACCGCCGACGAGTTCCGCGTGTACTTCAAGAAAGTCCCCACTGGCAGCAGCTACACCATGGACCACACCGCGCTGACCTACCTGTTCGACCGCCAGGGCCGCATCCGGGTGGCGCTGCGCCACGAACAGACCGTGGACGACTACACCGCCGACATCCGGCAACTGCTGGCTGAAAAGCCGGTCTGAGGTTTTCATTTTCGTTTCCGTTTTCCTCACGTTTCATCACAGGAGTTCCCCATGAAAAAACTGCTCATTGCTTCCCTGCTCACCTTCACTGTCACCGCCTGGGCACAGACCACCGTCAAGGTGGAAGACGCCTGGGTGCGCGGCACCGTGGCCACGCAAAAGGCGTCGGGTGCTTTCATGCGCCTCACCCCGTCGGCCAATGCGCGCCTGATCTCGGCCCAGTCGCCGGTGGCCGGGGTGGTGGAAATACACGAAATGGCGATGGAGAACGACATCATGAAAATGCGCCAGATCCCTGGCCTGGACCTGGCCGCCGGCCGCACCATGGAGCTCAAGCCCGGTGGCTACCACGTGATGCTGATGGACCTGAAGCAGCAGCTCAAGGGCGGCGAGAGCGTGCCCATCACGCTGGTGTTTGAAGACGACGCCAAGAAGCGCTTCACCCAGGAAGTCAAGGCCCCCGTCACCGCGCTCGGCGGCGGCAATGCTCCCATGCCCATGAAGCCGGGCATGGAGCACAAACACTGACTGTTCTTTCAACCCTCCAAGGAGTCTTCCCATGTCCCTGACCCAACACATCCTTCGCCATTCCGCGCTGGCCCTCGCCCTGGTGGTAGCCAGTGGTTTTTCCGCCGCCAAGTCGGTGCCCGGCGACGCCGCCATCCCCGTGGTCGAGCTCATGCCGCTGACCATGAAGCACGAGGCCGACCTCCAGCTCACGCCCGAGCAGATCAAGGCGCTCGACGACTACCGCAAGCAGGCCATGCCCGGCCGCGTGGTGGTGCAAAAGAAGATCCTGAGCCTGCGTGGTGAACTGCGCATGGCCATCCTGGACAACAAGCCCCAGGCCGAGCGCGAAGCGCTGATGAAACAGATCGCCGACGCCGAGGTGGAGCACTTCCAGGGTCGCAACCGCTGCGTCGAAGCCTTGCGCAAGATCATGAGCGCCGAACAGTTCGCGCGATTGAGCAAGCTGTACCTGGACGGCCTGCGCTGATCGCCTGGCCCCGGATCGAACCGACCTTGCTGCGACCCATGTCCACCAGCCTGATGCGCGCCCTGGCACGCGGCCTCCTGGTCGCGATGCTGCTGGCCGTGCTCGCGCCGGCGATCTCGCGCGCGCTGGCCAGCACGCGCGTGGCGGGCGACTGGGTGGAGCTTTGCACCTCGCAGGGCATGCGCTGGGTGCAGCTGACGGCCGAAGGCACCACCGCCGAACCGGTCAGCTCCGACGACCTGCTGCACGCGCTGGACGATTGCGGCCATTGCGCCCTGACGGCCGAGCGGTTTGCTCCGCTGCAGTCGGCGCTGCCGGTGTTGCCGCAGGCCGACGGTACCTGGGGCGTGCCGCTGCACCACGCCGCCACTCCACACGCCTTGAACGCGCCCAGCCCCGGCGCACGTGGTCCCCCGCTGCCGAGCTGAACCCTTCGCGCGACCCTTCGCCCCGGGGTCGCAGGTTCTGTGGCCGGTGCATTCCACCAACACCACTCAGGAGCGTTTCATGACTTCAGCCGTTTCTTCCGTTGCGCTGGCCTGCGCCAGCAGCCAGACAATTTTTTTCGCCGGTACATCCGGCCCTGTGTGGCGCGTGGTGGAAGGCGTCGTGCGCCTGGACCGCGACAGCGGCCCGATCCGCCAGCCGGTGCAACTGGCCCTGCCGGGCGATCTGATCGGTACCGAAGTCTTGTGCGGCCAGCCTTATCAGCTCAGCGCCAGCGCCTTCACCGTCTGCCTGCTGGAACCGGTTCACCCCGGTTCGAACGTCGTGCCCGATCCCCTTTTGCAGCAGGCCCTGCTGCAACAACTTGGCCGCAGCCAGGACATGGCCCGGCTGCGTACCGGCAGCGTGTTGCAACGCCTGACCCATTTGCTGGGTCTGATGGGGCTGGACCCACCGGTGCTTCGGGCCGGCGGGGCGGCCCAGGCCGACGCCGTGCGCAAGGCCTTGCCCACGCTGCGCGAGGTGGCGTTGGTGGTGGACGCCAAGACCGAAACCGTCTGTCGTGCCCTGGCCCAGCTTTTGCCGCCGCGCAGCCGAAAAAGTGGACCGGCACGCGCCGCGGCAAGCCTCAGGCCAACCACCGCACCAGGGCGCATGGCCACCGCATGGACCCCCAACGCCACCTCCGTCGAGGTGGCGGCTTGAGGTATCGTTCCCTGGTCGACGGGCGGAGCCCCTCAAGCGATGTCCCCAGCATGGGTTCACGAACCCAGCGCCGGTGAACCGCGTATCGATCGGCTGCTCCCCACCGATTCGCGCTGGTCAGGGCAGGGTCGAGTGCATGCGCCGGGGAATACCGGCCACGGGTGGCGCGCTCGCTCCCGCGCCGCGCGGGAACGTGACCACATGGTCCACCTGCGGGCGGATGCCGATCCACTCGCCGAGCGCATGGTCATGGTGCGAGGGCACATGGGTCATCAGCGTTTCGCCGCTGGCCAGCCGCAGGGTGTAGAGGAATTCGGAGCCCCGGAACGCTTTGCGCGTGATCTGTGCTTTCACCGGTGCATGGTCGTCGTGCACGATGTCGTCGGCCCGCAGCAGCACGTCGCACAGACCGGCTTCGTAGGCGCTGGGCAGCGGGCATTCGTCCACGTCGGTCAAGGCGCCCATGGGCGTCTGCACCACCACCTCGCCATCGGCCTGCTGGTGGATTTGCGCGGGTGCAAACACGCCGTGACCGATGAACTCGGCCACGAAGCGGGTGGCCGGGCGGTGGTACAGCGCGTAGGCGTCGTCCCACTGGTGCAAGTGGCCCTGGTGCATCACACCGATCACGTCGCCGATGGCAAAGGCTTCGAGCTGGTCGTGGGTGACGAACAGCGCCGTGGCGCCGGCGGCCTTGAGGATGGTGCGCACCTCGTGGGCCAGGCGCTCGCGCAGGTCGATGTCGAGGTTGGAGAACGGTTCGTCCAGCAGCAGCAGGCGTGGCCGTGGCGCCAGCGCCCGGGCCAGCGCCACGCGCTGTTGCTGGCCGCCCGAGAGTTCGTGCGGGTAGCGGGCCTGCAGGCCGTCCAGGCCGACCAGCCGCAGCACCTCGGCCACCCGGGTTTCACGTTCGGCCTTGGGGGCCTTGTTCAGTCCGAAGGCGACGTTGCGACCGACGTCCAGGTGGGGGAACAGCGCGTAGTCCTGGAACACCATGCCGATGCGGCGCTGCTCGGCCGGCACATGGACCTGGCTGTCACTGACCAGATCGCTGCCGAGGTGAATGCTGCCGCCGCTGGCGCGCTCCAGCCCGGCCACCGCCCGCAGCAGCGTGGTTTTGCCGCAGCCCGACGGGCCGATCAGCACGCCGATGTCGCCCGCCCGCAAGCCCAGCGACACGCCGTCCACCGCGGCCTGGGTCTGGCCGGGGTAGCGCACGCTCAGCTGGCTGACTTTGAGGAACATGGGTTTCATTGTAGATGTTTACAATTCTCATTTGTGTTGATGATGCGGTCCGGCTTTGCGGGGCCGGGCGCGTCACACCCCTCTTGTTTGCCCCCCTTTTTGCCCATGCCGCGCTGGCTGTCCCTGGCCTTGTTGATGCTGCTGGCCCTGCTGCTCACGCTGCCGGTGCTGGCCCTTGGTCTGTCCTGGTTCCAGTTCGATGCCGCCGCGCAGGATGTGCTGGCTCAGATGGCGCAGACTGTTTTGCCTGAGTACGCGCTCACATCAGTGCTGCTCAGCGTGGCGGTGGCGGTGGGTGTGGCGGTGGTGGGCATGGCCACCGCGAGCGCGGTGACGCTGTTCGATTTTCCGGGGCGGCGCCATTTCGAATGGGCGCTGCTGCTGCCTCTGGCCATGCCGGCGTATGTGGTGGCCTATGCCTACACCGACTTCCTGCAGTTCAGCGGACCGCTGCAGACCTGGCTGCGCGAAGGCTTCGGGCTGCAAGGCCGGGTGTTCCCCGAGATTCGCAACACGCCGGGCGCCGTCTGGGTGTTCACGTTTTCGCTGTACCCCTATGTGTATCTGCTGGCGCGCACGGCCCTGGCGGAGCGCGCCGCCCAGCTGATGGAGGCGGCCCGCCTGCTGGGTGCCCCGCTGGCCCGGCGCATCCGCGAGGTGGCCTTGCCGCTCGCCCGCCCCGCGGTGGCGGCCGGCGTGGCGCTGGCGCTGATGGAAACCCTGGCCGATTTCGGTGTGGCCAGCTACTTCGGCATCCAGACCTTCACCGCCGGCATCTACAAGGCCTGGCTGGTGATGGACAACCAGCAGGCCGCTGCCCAGCTGGCGACGATGTTGCTCGCCACCGTGGCCCTGCTGTTGTGGCTGGAACACCGGGCGCAGCGCCGCATGCGGTTTGCCGGTCTGCGCGGTCAGCGGGCCGGCAGCGCTGAAGCGCAACCGGTTCGCCTGCGGGGTTCGCGGGCGCTGCTGGCGGTGGGTGTGTGTGCCGCGCCCATCGTGTTCGGCTTCGTGCTGCCGGTGCTGTTCATGCTGCGACCGCTGATCGGCGGCTGGGACCAGCTGCCCTGGAACCGCTTTGTGGAGTGGTCGCTCAACAGCGTGTGGCTGGCCGGCCTGTCGGCTGTGCTGGCCACCGCGATCGCCCTGGCCCTGGCCTTTGCGCTGCGCACCCGACCGGCCCCCGCGACCCAGGCGGTGGTGCGGCTGGCCAGTCTGGGCTATGCCGTGCCGGGGGCGGTCATCGTGGTGGGCCTGCTGCTGCCGGTGGGCTGGGTGCAGGCGGTACACCCCGAGAGTTCGCTGGGCTACTGGGTCACCGCGACCGCGCTGGGCATCGTCTGGGCCTATCTCGTGCGCTTCACGGCGGTGGCCTTGCAGTCGGTGCAGAGTGGCTACGCACGCCTGCCCGCCAGCCTGGACGATTCGGCCCGCATGTTGGGCGCCACTGGCCTGAGCCTGGCGCTACGGGTGCACGCGCCGCTGCTCCAACGCTCCGTGGCTGCGGCCGCGCTGCTGGTGTTTGTGGACGTCATGAAAGAGCTCCCCGCCACCCTGGTGCTGCGGCCCTTCAACAGCGACACGCTGGCCGTGGTGGCTTACCAGCTGGCGCGCGACGAGCGCTTGGGCGAGGCCGCGTTGCCTGCCCTGACACTGGTGCTGGTGGGCCTGCTGCCGGTCATCCTGCTCAGCCGCACGCTGCGCCAGCGCTGAAGGCGGCCGCACGGCGCCGGGGCTCCGTGCTCAGGTGTCAGCGGCTGGCCCGGTAGGGCTCGTCAAAGCCAATGAAATCGTGCTCCACCAGCGCCTGTCCGACCCAGGCTCGCACACCTGGCAGGGCATGCACCCGTTCGACGTAGGCGGCCACCACCGGGCTGACCGGCAGCGCGTAGGTGCGGATGCGCGAGCACACCGGCGCAAAGTAGGCGTCGGCCACGCTGAAGCCACCGAACAGCATGGGCCCACCGTGTTCGGCGAGCAGGCCGGTCCACATCGCCTCAATGCGTGCGATGTCAGCGCGCACGCCGGCCTGGTCCCGCCAGACGATGCGGCCCACCTCGGGCAACGAGGCTTCGATGTTCATGGGGCAGTGGTTGCGCAAGGCAGAAAAACCGCTGTGCATCTCGGCACAGACGCTGCGGGCGCGGGCGCGGGCCTGGGTGGCGGCGGGCCAGAGGGCTTTGTCTGCAAAGCGCTCGGCCAGGTACTCGGCAATGGCCAGCGTGTCCCACACCGCAAATCCGTCGTCCACCAGCACCGGCACCTTGCCCACCGGGTTGATGCCCTGGATGCCCTTCTTGAATGTGGAGTCGGCATCGAACGAGTCGAAGCGCACCATCACCTCTTCAAAGGGTATGCCGGCCTGGGTCAGCTGGGCGCTCAGGCCGTCGCGCAGGAGTTCGTCGTCTTCAACAATCAGCAGGTGGGCCATGGGCCGATTATCGGGCGGACGCGCCGCAGACATGAAAAGGCCCCGGAGGCCGATGGCGGCGTCCGGGGCCTTCGGGCTGACAGGCGGTCAGAAGCTGTAGTTGTAGTTGACGCGCAGCGTTTTCTGGCTGTGCGACACCGTGCCCGGCACGCCAGGGCCGAACATGTTCGGGTTGGTGCGGGTCACTTTGGGGGAGATGGCGAGGGCGCCGGCCACCGAATGACCGCCACCGATGTTCCAGCCTACGCCAAAGGTGTAGTGGGACTCGATCGTGGCCGGGAACAGCGGGTTGAGCGTGTCGTCAGGCACCGGGTTGCTGGCGTAGTTGTAGCCGGCGCGCAGAGCCAAGCCTGGACGGAGCATGTACTGGCCACCGATCATGATGACAGTCTGATCTTTCCAGTTCTGAGGCAAAGCAGGCATTGCCACCCCATCGACCGCTAGCCGGAAATCCTTCATGCTGTCCGACCAGGCGAGGTGTTTCACGTCCGCAGCCAGCATGAGTGCCGGAGTGGCTTGCCAGGCCATGCCCACGCCATAGGTTTCGGGCCACTGGAAGTCGATCACGGTGAAGTCTGCAGGGGCAAAATTAAAAGTACCGCTGCCCTTCAAATCGCCGATATTGGTCTTGCTGTGGTAGGTGGCACCGAAAGCCAAGGTATCGGAGAGCTTGTAGTGAGCGCCCAATTTGAAGGCGAAGCCGTTGCCGGAGGCCTGGCCAGTGAAGTCGTTGTCGTCGCTGAAGCTGACATAGTTCATGCCGTCGGGCGACATCTGCACGTCCATGCTGGCCCAAACGTAGTCAACTTGACCCGCGATGGTCAATTTGTCGTTTACGTTGTAAGCGAGAGGGAACATCAGGCGTCCAAAGCCGACTTCAGAACGGAAGGGCATAGTGGGGTCGCCGGACAGCGAGCTGCCGTATTCAGTACCCATGCCACCTTGGGCCAGCATGCCGGCACCGTAGGTGAACTTGCCGGTCTTGCGGATCAGCGAGAGAGAGGGCATCCAGTACTGGTCACCGTCGGATACCGCAGTTCCCATGGGAGTGATCGTTGCCACATCCGGCATCAGCAGGGTCAGGCCAAGGCCAATGTTGGTGCCTTCCTCGCGCAGACCCAGCGTGGCCGGGTTGTTCATCAGGGCCGAGTTGCCATTTTCAAAGGCGAACGAGGCGCCGCCCATGCCCCCGGCCTTGGCGCCGTAGGCTTCCAGGTTCATGCCGTTGGTGGCGGCGGCGGGCAGGGCAAACAGGCCGATCAGCGCTGCCGCTAGGGCCGTGCGCGTGGGGCATTGTGTGAAGCGGTGAGCGGATGGCATCGGTTTGTCTCCTCGGTCCATGAAGTGGGTGGAGTTTCAAAGAATACCGGCATGGGTATGGTTTGACGATCCGGGGAAGCTGCGGGTTGACGGCGGCCGAGAAAAGATATACGGATACCCGTAAGGGCATAGGGTCATCGCCTCCGACGTTGCCCGGGCCGCCGCCAGGACGCTGGGGCCGGGCGCTCAGGCGTTCAGCGCCGACGCCACCGCTTCGGCGCGGGCTTGGTGGATGCGTCGGCGGGCAGGCCTGCCGTGACCTGGTCGGCGAGCGGTTGGGGATCCACCGCGCCGGCAGCGTCCAGCGCACGCAGCAGGCGTTCGCGCTGGGGGTAGGTGCTGTCCTCGAAACCCAGGCGGCCGCGGGCGTCGCATTCGCAGGCCTGCAGCACCTCGGCAAACCGGGCAGGGCGGCGCAGGGCGTCGCAGCGTTCCAGCAGGCGCAGCACAGCGGTGGCGTTCAGGTCGCCACTGCGGTGGATGTTGCCGTGCTCGCGCGCCACGACGTCGGCCAGTTCGCGGCTTTCGCGCGGCACACGCCAGCGCTCGCACACGGCCCTGAGCAGGCGCGCGCTGCGTTCTTCGTGGCCGATGTGGCGCGGCAGCACGTCGGCCGGGGTCGTTCCCTTGCCCAGGTCATGGCAGGCAGGCGAACCGCACTGGCAGGTTGGCCCCGAGGCGCGCACTCATGTCCAGCACCATCATCAGGTGCACGCCGGTGTCCACCTCGGGGTGGTGGTCGGCCCGTTGCGGCACCCCCCACAGGCGGCTGGGCCGTTGCTCCATGAGCCCGCGCGCGAGCTCCTGCCACACCCGCTCGGGCACCAGGTGGTCCACTTCGCCGTGCGCCACCATGTCGCGCATCAGCGCCAGGGTCTCGGGCGCCACGTGGAAGGTCGGGAAACGCGCCGCGAAGCGCGCGAGCCGAAGGATGCGTACCGGGTCTTCGGCGAACGCGCCGGTGACATGGCGCAACACACCGTCACGCAGGTCGCGCTGGCCGCCGTGGGGGTCGATCAGGGTGGCCTGCCCGGGGTGGTTCGCATCGGCCTGCGGCACGGCCATGGCGTTGATGGTGAGGTCGCGCCGCGCCAGGTCGTCTTCCAGCGAGACGCCGGGTTCGGCGTGGAAGGCGAAGCCGTGGTAACCGGGGGCGGTCTTGCGTTCGGTGCGGGCCAGCGCGTACTCCTCGCGCGTCTGCGGGTGCAGGAACACCGGGAAATCGCGCCCCACAGGCAGAAAACCCTGGGCCTGCATCACTTCGGGCGTGGCGCCCACGACCACCCAGTCGCGGTCGAAATGGGCCGCTGGCGCATCCTGATGGCGCTGCGCCAGCAAGGCGTCCCGCACCGCACCGCCCACGAGGTAGATTTCCATGGGTGTGAGTTTAGGGGAAGCACCCTGCGCAGCAGCGCAGTGGCGAGCGACCGTAGCGAAGGGCCGGCCCGAGCAAGGTCAGCCCCCTCGGGGGGCAGCGACCCGCGCAGCGGCGGAGCGTGGGGGCTTGTTCCCTCAGCGTCCGAGCCGGTAAGGCTCTTCGAAATCCAGGAAATCGTGTTCGGCCAGTGCCCCTTGGATCCAGCCTTGCACGCCCGGCAGCGCGATCACCCGGTCCACATAGGCCTGCAGATCGGCACCCAGGGGCAGGGCGTAGGTTTTGAGGCGCATGCAGACCGGGGCGAAGTAGGCGTCGGCGATGCTGAAGCGCCCGAACAGCAGCGGTCCGCTGCCGTCGGGCATCTTGGCGGGCTGGGCGGCGAGCAGATCGCCCCAGAGGCCGCTGAGACGCGCCATGTCGGCGCGAACGCCGGCCTGATCGCGCCAGATCAGGCGGCCGATGTCGGGCAAGGAGGCTTCGATGTTCATCGGACAGTGGGTGCGCAACGCGCCGAAGCCGCTGTGCATTTCGGCGCAGACGCTGCGGGCGCGGGCCCGCTGTTTCGGATCGGTCGGCCAGAGCTGGCGGTCGGGGTATCTTTCAGCCAGGTATTCCGCGATCGCCAGCGTGTCCCAGACCGCAAAGCCGTCGTCCACCAGGGCGGGCACCTTGCCCACCGGGTTGATGCCCCGGATGCTCTTCTTGAAGGTGGAATCGGCGTCGAAGGAATCGAAGCGCACCATCACCTCTTCGAACGGAATGCCGGCCTGCGTCAGCAACACCCAGGGGCGCATGGACCAGGATGAATAGTTCTTGTTGCCGATGAAGAGCTGCAATGCCATGGGAACCCCCTTATGTGAAGGTTGATGGTAAGGGGCTCAGAGGACCTGATTGATGCCAAAAAGCCGCGGGATTGATTCGTCCGCATCAGCGTCCGGCGAGGAATGCATCGCCCATGGATGCGGTGAAACCGGCTTTGCCGGGCCACTCACATCGCCCCCTGGGGGTAGCGCCAAGCGCTGCGGGGGGAGCCCCTGCTATGCGTATTTTTCGAGAATGCGGGTCGAACGTTCGACCTCGCGGAAAGCGTCGCCCTCGCTGTCCGACTCCGTCACCGCCTCCATCACCGAGCAGGCCATCATGCGGTAGAAAGCCTTGTCCATGGCCTTGCGCGCGGCCGACATCTGTTGCGCCACGTCCTCGCAGGGACGCCCACCCTCCACCATCTCGATCAAGCCGCGCACCTGGCCTTCGATGCGTTTGAGGCGGTTGACCACGTCGCGCTGGTGTTCCGAACGGTAGACCGAGGACGGGGACGCCGGGCTGGACTTGCGGGAAGACGGTTTCTCGGTGGAAGCGGGCATGGAGGTTCCTGTGGATGGGCAGATGCGCCCCAGTTTGCCAAAAAAAACCTCGCTTGCGACCCGTGGACATCCCTGACATGGTTTTTGGCATTGAAATTACCCTACCCCCTAGGGTAGTCACCAATGACGCTGCCAGAGGGCTCCGCTAAGGTTGCGTCCGTAGCAACTTGATATTTGTCAAGCGCGCTCGAAAGACCGCCATCAAACAACACACGAGGAAAAATCCATGCACATCTGGAAACGCGTCTCCCTGGGCCTGGCCATGGCCGCCACGCTGCTCGCCACCACCGGCTGCGGCACCATCTCGACCATGGGCAAGCTCGAAAGCGGTGCCGGCGGCGAAGCCTCCCGCATGTGGGATCGCTGGATCGAGGGCGACGGTGACATCGCGGTGGCCACCACCTGGGAAGCCAAGGTCAAGCCGGGTCTCAAAGCCAACGAGGTGGAAGAGATCTTCAAGGTCGTGGCGGTGGAGCGCAACATGCGCGACGTGGGCACGCTGCCGCTGTCCAAGGAACTCGAAGCCCGTTCCGGCAAGAAGGAGAAGCTGCTGACGGTGTATTCGTTCTGCAGTCCGGCTACGGCACGGAAGATGGTGGACTTCAGCCCGCACATGGCCGCGTACCTGCCATGCCGCATCAGCATGGTCGAGCACGACGATGGCAGCCTCTGGCTCTACACGTTGAACATGGACATGATGGTGAAAATGGGTCGCAAGCTGCCTTCGCCATTGAAAGAAGAGGCCCAGGCCGTGCGCGACACCATCTGGGAAATGATGCAGCGCGGCTCCAAGGGTGAGTTCTGATCCAGCGCGCCGGCGGGAGCACCCTTTCGCCGCACTTTTTCATCTGAGACGGGGTCTCTTGACGCCACCGGGCCCTTGCGGTCCGGTGGCCATTTTTTTGGGCGCCCTGATGGCTTCAGCTGCGCAGGAAGCGCCGCCGGGCGGCCAGCAGGCTGGTGCGTGAGCCGTGGTGCCCGAGGTAGGTGGGCGCGACCGAGTCCACCGAAGCGGGTGCGATGCCCAGCGACGAGAGGCCCGGCCATTGCCCGGTGGCCACGTTGTCAACCGACATCGCCGCCAGGTTGTCCCGGCTCATCAGGGGCTCGCCCGGCGCCAGTTCCATCAGTCGCGCCTGCAGCCGGCCCAGCGCCATGGGCAGTGGCAGGATGGGGCGTTCCCGGCTGCCCAGCCGCCCGGCCAGGCGCACCAGGTCGGCCAGTGTGTATACCCCGGGGCCGGTGCAGTCGAACGTCTGTCCCACGCTGCTCATGGGCAGGCCGACGTCGTCCAGGCAAGCCACCACCGCGCTCGCCACGTCCTCCACCCACACCGGCTGGAAGCGCGCACCGGCACCGGCCAGAGGCACCACCGGAAACACCGCCTGCAGCTGCGCAAACAGGTTGAGGAAACGGTCGCCCGCGCCAAAGATGACGCTGGGCCGCAGGATGGTCAGGTCCAGCCCGGCGCCGCGCAACACGTCTTCGCCCCGCGCCTTGCTGCGCTGGTAGCGCGAGGGACCGTCCAGGCTGACGCCCAGGGCGCTGACGTGCACCACGCGGCGCACGCCGGCCGCAGCGCAGGCGCGGGCCAGTTTGATCGGCAGCTCGACGTGGGTGCGCTCGAAAGCCGCCTCGGTGCCGTGCAGGATGGCCACCAGGTTGACCACCGCATCCTGACCGGTCAGCAGGCGGGTGAGCGCGGCTTCATCGTGCACATCGGCTTCCAGCACGGTGAGGCGGGGCAGGTGCTGCACCGCGCTGGCATTGAGTGCGCGGCGGGTGGGCACGGTGGTGCTCCAGCCGTGGCGCTGGAGCTTTTCACAGACGTGTCGGCCAACGAAGCCGGTGCCACCAAGAACAAGAACATTTTTCATGGGTCGGGGGGTGGCGGTTTGTGAACGGAATCAGGGCAGGTCGCGGTTGATCGGTGTCGGGTCGTTGCGGGGACCGACCACACCCAGCCGCGCGCGCAGCGACTGGGGCTGGCCGGTGATGAGAGCGGCGTAGTTGGTGGTGTTGGCCAGCACCTTCTTGACATAGTCGCGGGTTTCTTCGAACGGGATGTTCTCGGCCCAGATTTCGCCCGCCAGCACCGGCCCGTTGCGCCATGCACGCGGCCGGTTCGGGCCTGCGTTGTAGGCCGCGGCCGCCATCGGCAAGGAGCCTTCGAAGTCGTCGAGCGCGAGCTTGAGGTAGGCGGTGCCGATGGCGATGTTGGTGTCGCGCTCGTTGATGCGGTGCGGCTGGAAGTCGGTCATGCCGATCTTGCGCGCGGTCCAGCGTGCGGTGGCCGGCATCACCTGCATCAGGCCCGAGGCGCCCACGTGCGAGCGGGCGTCTGTGATGAAGCGGCTCTCCTGGCGGATCAGGCCGTACACATAGGCCGGGTCCAGACCGATCTCGGTAGCCCTGCGAACCACGCTGCCCTGGTGCGGCATGGGGAAGCGCTGGGCGTGGTCCTGCACCTCGCGCGTGCGCTCGCTGCTGTTGATGCAGCGGTCCCAGAGTTCGTTTTGGCAGGCCAGCGCTGCGGCGGCCAGCAGCTCGCGGTCGCCCAGGCCACCAGGGCTGTGCAGGTTTGCGGTGTAGTTCCACTCGCGAACGCCTTCGCTGCGCAGACCCAGGCGGATCGCGGCCAGTGCTCGCTGCAGACCCGGGTTCTGTCGGGCTGCTTCGGTTTCCTGGGCAGTCAGGGGCGGTGGCGCTGGCGGTACGGTCACGGCGCGACCCAGTTCTTCGAGGGCCAGCTGTTCATAGAAGCCTGCGGTGGAGGCGATCGATTCGAACAGCAGGCGAGCCTGTGCGATGGCAGCGATCGGATCGGGTTCTTTCAAGGCCAGCATGGCGCGGGCGCGCCAGTACAACCAGACCGGTTCGTTGCGCTGGGCTTCGCCCATGGCGGCGATGGCGTCGCGCACATGGCCCCAGGTGCCGGCGCGCAGGCCGGCGCGGGCCTTCCAGGCCAGGTGGTCGCTGTGCATCAGCCGGTCTTGCCCGTTGGCGAAATAGACCAGGGCGTTGTCTTGCAGTTTTTGCGCGGCGCGTTTGCCGATCACCCCCCAGAGCCAGCTGCGCTCTTCCTGGGTCAACTGGGCTTTCCAGCGCGTCCGGTCCATTTCCTCGGCGGCTGCGTCGGGGTCTGTGTTGGCCAGCTTGATGATCGCCAGGGTGACCAATTCTTTGGTGCGAGGCCGGATGGCGGTGATTTTCTCGTCCAGGTATTTGGCCGGGTTGGCGTCGATGGCGCTGACGGTGGGTACCGCATCCGCATCCAGCATGGCGACCGCCTGGGTAACCGCGCGGAGGCGGCCTGTTTCCATGGCCAGGCGGGCGCGCTGCCAGACCAGGGCGGGTGGCAGGTGTTCGCTGTCCAGAAAGGCCTTGGCCGCGGTGGCGCAGCCCTCGTCCGCATCGCGCTGGCTGTGCCACAGCTCGGCCACCTGCCGTGCGGTGGCGTCGGCGGGCTTGCGCTTGGCCACGGCGTCGAGCATGAGCGCATAGCACTGGACCTGCCGGTCGTCGTTCATGCGAAAGCGCGGCAGCTCGGCTTCGAAGGTGGTCCAGTCCCGCGCTTTGCCCAGTTGCAGCAGCCAGTCGTTGCGCAGCCGGTCTTCCCAGTAGGTGCCGGGGTGGCGCGCCAGCGCTTCGCGCAGATCGGCCGGCGTGGCGGTGTCCAGCCTGGCCTTTGCCTCCCAGTAGGCCGCCATGGGTTCGAGCACATGCCCACGCACGCGCGGAAGCAAGGCGGTGAGGACGGCCGCGTTGTCGCGGCGGGAAGCTTCGCGCATCTCCAGCAGCGCGGCGTCGGCGGGCGTTTGCGCCCATGCAGTGCCCTGCATCAGCAGCGCGGCCATAATGGGCACGAGACCCTGTTTCAAGCTCACCAGTTTCATGATCTGATTATGGACAACAAAGACGGCCAGAGTTCCCCACCTTCAGAGCAGAAACCGGGCGACAGACCAGCGGCGTCGGGGTCCAAGGCGGCTTGGCGCAAGCAGCTGATCGACAAGCGCCAAGGCTTGGCCGACCGCGCCTGGCGCAACGACCTGCTGCAGCGCGTGATGCGGGTCTGGCTGATCCACCGGCCCGATGCGGTGATTGGTGCTTACTGGCCGATCAAGGGCGAATTCGATCCGCTGCCGGCACTGTTTCGCTGGCAAGAGGCGGGTCTCGAGGAAGACGCACAAGGTGCGCAGAAGCACCGCCGCATCGGCCTGCCGGTGGTGAACAAGGTCGACAAGACCCTGACCTTTTACACCTGGTACCCGGGCTGCCCGATGGAAGAAGACGCCTACGGCATTCCCAAGCCCAAGGACACCGAAATCGTTGTTCCCACGCTGATTTTTGTGCCCTGCGTCGGCTACGGGCCGGGCGGCTACCGGCTGGGCTACGGCGGTGGCTTTTACGACCGCACGCTCGCTTCACTCCAGCCCAAGCCGTTCACGGTGGGCCTGGGCTACGACTTCGCCTACCTGCCCGACCTGATCCCCGAACCGCACGACATGCCGCTGGATGCGATCTTGTGCGACACCGGCGTGGCCTGGCCGGAGAAATAAAGCACCCCCTGCGCGGCTGACGCCGCTTCCCCCTCTGTGGCGCGCCTTTGGCGCTTCGAGGGGGACGCACCCTGTGGCCGGGCGAAGCCCGTTCCACGGGTGCATTGGGCGCGGACACGTGCTCCGGAGGTCGTGCTCGACTTCCTTGGTCAAGGATGCTCGGCGTTCGCGTGCACTTCGCTGATGCGCTGTTCGCGCCGCACCAGGTAGACACCGCTGGCCACGATGATGGCCGCACCGAGCCAGGTGTGGGCGGCGGGCAAGGTCTGCCAGATCAGCCAGTCCAGCCCGACGCCCCAGGCGAGGGCCGTGTATTCGAAAGGCGCCACCGCGCTCGCCTGGCCGTGGCGAAAGGCCTCGTTGATGGTCAACTGCCCCAGGAAGCCGGTGACCGCCAGCGCCAGCAACAGACCGGCGTGTTCGCCCGACACCGGCACCCAGTGCGGCGCAGCGAGCAGGCCGCCGCCGAGCGTCATGAACACCATCATGGTGAGGATCATGGATTCACTGCTGTCGGTGCGGCTCACCAGGCGCCCTGCCACCGCCGCCACCGCGTAGCACAGCGCCGCCGCCAGCACCGCCAGACCTGCCACGGTGACGAAGCCGGCGCGCAGCTCGTCACCACTGGGCTGCAAGGCCACCAGCACGCCACCGAAGCCTGCCGCGATGGCCCACCAGTGCGCTTTGGGCACTCGCTCCTTGAGCACCGGCACCGACAGCGCCGTGATCAACATCGGTGCGATGAAAAACAAGGTGTAAGTGGCCGACAGCGGCAGTTCGCTGACACCCCGGGTGAACAGCGCCAGCATGGCGATGCCGAGACAGCCGCGCAGGATGTGCAGCGACCAGCGCAGCCGGCGCAGCGTGTGCCAGCCGCGCCGCCACTGGATCCAGACCAACACCAGCGGCAGTGCCGTCGCGCCGCGCAGGCAGGCGATTTGCAACGGCGGGTAGTGGCCCGACAGCGTTTTGAGCACCGCGTCCATCAGCGAGAAAAACATCACCGCCAGCAGCATGTTGACGATGCTGCGCAGGTTGCCGACGGCGTGTTGGGGGGAGTGGCTCATGGGGACGGGAGCAAAGCAAAGCAGTTTGCAGGGTGAAGGACCGGCTTCAGGAACCAAAGATGCCGGCGCCAGAGGTGCCTCTGTCCAGCACACGCCGAAGATCCGGCTCTGCCGGTCCAAGGGCGTGGTCCCCCTGGGGGGAAGCCGCGCAGCGGCGCAGGGGGGAATCCATCAGTCAATGTGATCCACCGTGTCCGGATCGGGCACGTCGCCGATCGCCTGTCGGGTCCGCTCGGCTTCCCGGAGCAACCAGTCGCAAAACGCCTTCACCTCTGGCCGCTGCACGCTGCGCGGCGCCACCACCAGCCAGTACACCAGCGGTGAATCCAGCCGCATCTGCGGCAACGGCTCCACCAGGTCACCGCTGGCCAGGCTTTCGGCCACCAGCGGCAGCCGTGCCAGTGCCACACCCTGACCGGTGAGCGCGGCCTGCACGATCTGGTGCGCGTAGTTGAAGTACAGCCAGCGCTGTGGCGAGAGCTTGGACTTCGCTGTTTGGCCCGACCTGGCCGCCTTGGCAGGCTCCGCGGTGGCTGCCTTGCTGCGGGACGGTGCCGCGAAATGATCCAGCCATCGTTGCCAGGTCAACCACTCCAGGTGGCGTGTGCGGTGCGCGTCGCCGGCCTCGATCAGCGTGACTTTGGCCAGGTCGTCCATCGAGGCGATGCGGTGCGTCTTGAGCAGCCACGGGCTGGCCACGGGGGTGAGCTGTTCGCCAAACAGGCGCATGGCGCCGGCGGGCATGCCTTGCGGCACGGCGTAGCGCAGGGCCAGGTCCACATCGGCGGTGCTCAGGTCCAGGGCCACATCGGACGCATCGATGCGGATGTCGATGTCCGGGTGCTCGCGCTGGAAGGCTTCCAGCCGTGGAATCAGCCACATGGAGGCGAACGACGCCCAGGTCGTGATGGCCACGCTCTTGCGCCCTGCGCTCTGGCGGATTTGTCTCACCGCCGCATCAATGCGCTCCAGCGCACTGCCCGTCGCACGCAGCAATTGCGACCCCGCGCTGGTGAGATCCACCGCTCGCGTATGGCGCAGGAACAGCGTGGTGCCGACCTCGTCTTCGAGTGCCTGGATCTGTCGGCTGACCGCGCTTTGCGTGAGGGAAAGTTCCTCGGCGGCAGCGCGGAAGTTCAGGTGCCGAGCGACCGCTTCGAAAGCGCGCAGATGGCCGGCGGAAATGGGGCGGGTGCGCGGATGGCTGGAGGTGAGTTGCATGGCCTGGTTCGAAAAGATTGATGCACTTATCGAATCAATAGCTTAGCGCTGTTTCATTGGACGCGGTGATCTCTGGGCGGGAAGATGGCACCACATTGATACCCTAGGAGGACCCCATGTCACATGCCCATTTGGCTCCCAGCCGCCGTCAGGCCATCGGAACCTGGCGCCTGCACCCCGGCCACGCCACGAGCCTGCGCCCGAAACAGGCCGCCGTGTTGCGCATTTTTTGCGGGCAGGTCTGGGTGACTCTGGGCGAACCAGCCGGCGCCACGCCCGATCAGGCTGGAGACCACTTTCTGCACCCTGGTGATGTGTTGGTGGTGCCCGCCGGTGCTGCCCTGGTGATGGAGCCGGTCGTGGAGCCAGGCGACACAGCGCCGGTGCATTTCGACTGGTCCGACGCCTCTGCCCAGGTGAGCCCGGGCCGGTTTGCCCGCGAAGTGCTTGCGCCCAGCCGGGAAGCCTGCGCCTCATTGGCCCAAGCCGCTGTGGCGGTGGTGCGGGTGTTGCGCGGCCTGCTGGGCTACAGCGAATTCCTGGTGGCCGGGCGTGGGCGGGTGCTCTCGCCGCTGGAGTCACTTCGGTCTTGAGGATGGCGGCCGGCGAGGCGCTGGTTTGCGAGCCGCCACGGCGGCCTGCAGCGCCAGCCTCGCCCAAGGCGCCATCAGTGCCGGCGATTCCAGCGCTTCGTCGGGCGCTGTGTGGTAGTTGAGCTTCATCGGCTTGCCCTTGGCTTCATAGACAAAGGCTTGACTGCCTGCAGCGAGCCATCGGGGTTCGGTCTCGCGGTTGGTCTTGAGGAACAAGGTGTCCCAGGCAATGATCGCCACATTCATGCCATCCACCGACAGCCCGTAGCCGCCAAACATGCGCACCGCCTTGCTAGGGCCGAGGCAAGACAGCAGCTCGCAGGCGTGCAGCACAAAGGGATCGGTGATGGGTTTGGCGGCCATGCCGCCATCGTAGTGAGCAGTGCGCAGCGCAACAAGCCGTCGGCGTGACGTGCTTCGATCTCAGAACGCCGCGGAACTGGCTTCGCCAGGCCGCCAGCGTTGCCCCTTGAGGGGCGGAGCGGCTACGCGCAGCGAGCAAGCGATGGGGGTGGGCCACATCCGGTGGGAGAATCCAGCATGGCCCGCCCCAAATCCGCCTCCCACGACCTCAAGCGCGAAGAAATCCTCGACGTGTCGGCCCAGTGTTTTGCGCAGCAGAGCTTCCCGGCCGCGAGCATGAACCACATCGCGACCGCCTGCGGCACCAGCAAGGCGCGGCTGTATCACTACTACGAGAGCAAGGAAGCGATCCTGTTCGACCTGCTGGACCGCTACACCCAGCGGCTGCTGGCGCTGATTGGCGAGGCCGAGGCGCGCGCCCAGCGCAAGAACCTGAGCGAGCGCGATGCGTTGCACGAACTGGTGCGCGCCTTTCTGGACGAGTACGAAAGCTCGGCTACCCGCCACGTGGCGCTGGTGTCCGACACCAAATTTCTCGGCGATACCCAGCGCGAGCTCATCCTCAACCGCCAGCGCGACGTGGTGGCGGCGTTCACCCGCTTCCTCAAGCGCGCCTATCCGAACCGTGTGACACCCGCCAACCAGACCGCACTGACCATGATGCTGTTCGGCATGATCAACTGGACCTTCACCTGGCTGCGCCCGGGTGGGCCCATGAGTTACGCCGCCTTTGCCGACGAGGTGGTGGCGGTGCTGGAAAAAGGCCTCGGCGCCTGATGGCTTGTTGATTTACTGATGCGTAATGAATTTCGTTTAGGTAAAATCTGACGGTTGCCGATCCGCACCCCGACCCCACAGGAGACACCCCATGAGCAAAGCCTTCGCTTCCCAGGCCGACCTGGAAGACAAAAAGATCACCTTCGAACAGCTGAGCCCGCACTGCTGGGCCTACACCGCCGAAGGCGATCCGAACTCGGGCGTGATCATCGGCGACGACTTCATCATGGTCAGCGACGCCACCGCCACCCCGGCCATGGCACGCGACCTGATCGCCAAGATCCGCACCGTCAGCGACAAGCCCATCAAGTACGTGCTGCTGACCCATTACCACGCGGTGCGCGTGCTCGGCGCCAGCGCCTACTTCGCCGAAGGCGCGACCGAAATCATCGCCAGCCAGGGCACGCTGGAACTGATCCGCGAGCGCGGCGCGCAGGACATGAAGAGCGAGATGGAGCGCTTCCCGCGCCTGTTCCGCGGCGCCGACTCCATCCCCGGCCTGACCTGGCCGAGCATGGTGATCGGTGGCGGTGATCCCACGAAGGGGGAGAAGCCCGGCAAGCTGTCCATCAACCTCGGCGGCGTGGTGGTGCAGATCTGGAGCCCGGGCCATGGCCACACCCGCGGCGACACCATCGCCTGGGTGGAAGAAGAAAAAGTGCTGTTCAGCGGCGACCTGGTGGAGTACGAGGCCGGCGTCTACACCGGCGACGCCCAGCTCGAAGAATGGCCCGCCACGCTGGAGGCCCTGCGCGCGCTGAATGCCGAGTTCATCGTGCCCGGCCGCGGCGAAGCCATGAAGGGCAACGCCAACGTCAACAAGGCGCTGGACTACACGAAACGCTGGGTGACCACGCTGTTCCAGGCCGGCAAGGAAGCCGCCGCCGCCGGCATGGACCTCAAGGCCGCCATGGCCCACGCCCGCCGCAGCATGGACCCGGTGTTCGGCCATGTGTTCATCTACGAACACTGCCTGCCGTTCGACGTGACCCGCGCTTACGACGAGGCCAGCGGCATCAAGAACCCGCGCATCTGGACCGCCGAGCGCGACATGGAAATGTGGAAAGCCCTGCAAGGCTGAAGCAGGACCACCCCCGCCGCGCTGCGCGCGACCCCCTCAAGGGGGCGGCACTGGCCGTCCGGCCAAGCCGGCCCGGCGGTGCCTGGGGGTGGACCGTTTCGCACTGGGCCATTTCATCGGGTTAGCCTATCGGGGTCAGCTCTCTGTTTTCCCCGATGTCTTCTGTCCTGCACCTTTCCGCCGACTGGGCCGTCGTCGCCGTCTTCGCCACGGTCTACCTGGGCATGTTCCTGGGCGGCCTGCCGCGTCTGAAGCTGGACCGCTCCGGTGTCGCGCTGCTGGGCGCGATCGCGGTGATCGCACTCACCGGCTTGCCGCTGGAAGAAGCGGCCCGCGCGGTGGACCTGCCCACCATCGTGTTGCTGTTTGCGTTCATGGTGGTGTCGGCTCAGATGCGCCTGGGCGGCTTCTACACCGAGGTCACCCGCCGCGTGGGCGCGCTGCCGCTGTCGCGCGCCGGTCTGCTGGCGGCGCTGATCGCGGTGGCCGGTGGGCTCTCTGCCATCTTTTCCAACGACATCATCTGCCTGGCCATGACCCCCGTGGTGGCGCGCCTGTGTCTGCAACGCGGGCTCAACCCCATCCCGTTCCTGATCGGGCTGGCCTGTGCGGCCAACATCGGCTCGGCCGCCACGCTGATCGGCAACCCGCAGAACATGCTGATCGGCTCGGTGTTGCAACTGCCCTTCGCTGGATACCTGCGCGCAGCCGTCGTGCCGGTGGTGGTCAGCCTGTGTTTGCTGTGGGCATGGCTGGCTTTTGGCCCAGGCGCGCGCACCGGTGCGCCCGAGCTGCGGCGCCCGGTGGGTGTGCGGCTGCAGGTCGACGAGGTACCGGCCTTCGACCGCTGGCAGACCGCCAAGGGCCTGGCGGTGGCCGCCAGCCTGATGGGTGTGTTCCTGTTCACCGACTGGAACCGCGAGGTGGCCGCGCTGGTCGGTGCTGCACTGTTGCTGCTGTCGCGCCGCTTCCATTCGGCCGAGGTGATGGGGTTTGTGGACTGGCAGTTGTTGCTGCTGTTCATCGGCCTGTTCGTGGTCAACCACGCGTTCGGGCAGACCGGGCTGGCCGACGAGGCGGTGGCCTGGCTCGCCGCGCAGGGCGTGCACCTGACCGACCCGGGCGCTCTGCTGGTGCTGGGCACGGTCCTGAGCAACCTGGTGTCCAACGTGCCGGCGGTCATGTTGCTGCTGCCGCACCTGGGGGCCGACCCGCAGCAGGCCGGTGTGCTGCTGGCGCTGGTGAGCACCTTTGCCGGCAACCTGCTGCTGGTGGGCTCGATCGCCAACCTGATCGTGGCCGACCTGGCTGCCAAAGAAGGCGTCGTGCTGGACTGGCGGCGCCACGCGCTCACCGGTGTGCCGGTGACGCTTGCATCCTTGCTGGTGTTGTGGCTGTGGGTGCAAGCCTGAGCGGTCGGGTTCAGGCGACTGCTTGCCCCGGCTTCAGTCCTGAGCGGCGAGCGCTCGCAGATCGCTTTCGTACTTCGCCAGCAGCTGCTGGGCATGCAGGCGCTGTTCGGCACTGGTGCTGTTGTGCAGCGTTGCGAAAGCCTCGCAGCCATGGCGTATCCAGCCGGCGCGTTCGCTGCTGGCCGTTGGTGAAGCCAGCAGACCGCGCTGCAACCAGTTGCGCACCGCCTGGGTGGCGGCGGCTGGCGCGGTGCTGTCGTTGGCCAGGCGAGCGGTGCGCGTGCCCTGCAGCTGGCGGATGAGTTCCAGCAGCTCGGCCTGGCGGGCCCGGCGGTCGGCCAGGGTTCGGCTGGCGTCGAACGGGGAGCTCTCCAGGTTCTGACGCACCAGCTGGAGCTGTGCGGGCGTGAGACGGTCGTACAGGGTTTCGTAACGGTCCACCGTGCGGTCCATGCGGCGCTGCAGCCGCTGGGCTGGCGTGCCACGCAAGAAGTTCTCTTCAAAATCCTGATTCTTCTTGGCCTGGTGCCGGTCCAGGTGCTGCAGTTGTGCGGGCGACAGGGTCAGGGCCAGGTGCGCCAGGGGTTCCTGGCCCCGGTCCATCAGGCGTTCGGTCGCGCTCCGCAGGTGCTCCAATTGTGCGCAAACCTGGGCGCCCGTGACGTCTTGCTGGACCAGTGATTGCCATTGTTTGAACCGGTCGGCGTAGGCGGGCAGCTCGCTCTGGCGGTGCCAGGCCAGCACGCGGTCGATGCCGTTTCGAACGCGCACGCTCTGCACGTCATCGAGATCGGCGTAGCCGTCGACCCACCAGTACACCAGCGAAGGTGCCTGGTTGTAGCCCAGTTGCAGCGCGCTGCAGGCGGCCAGCAACGCCGCCAGCCCCAACACAGCCAACAACCGCAGCCGACGCTGAACGGGTGCCCAGAGGCGGGCGGCGATAATTTGCGCCATCTGAAACATGGGGTGCACGGGCGCCCTGGAAGAGGTGTTCATGTCGTTCCCTGTGGATGTGGTGGTGATGGCGGCCGGCAAGGGCACGCGCATGAAGAGCCTGCGGCCCAAAGTGTTGCACCGTCTGGGCGGGCGTGCACTGGCCCAGCATGTGATCGACACCGCCGCACGGTTATCGGCCCGCTCGGTGGTGGTCATCACCGGCCATGGCGCAGAGCAGGTCGAGGCTGGCCTGAGTGCGCCCCCGGGCGGCGCGACCGCTTTGCAGTATGTGCGCCAGATCCCGCAACTGGGCACCGGTCACGCGGTGCAGCAGGCGGTGCCGGTGTTGCCGGACGACGGGGTGACCCTGGTGCTGTCGGGCGACGTGCCGCTGACCCGTGCCGACACGCTGCAGGCGCTGCTGGACCTGTGCGGCGGCCAGCACCTGGCGCTGCTGACGCTGCAGATGGCCGATCCCACCGGCTACGGCCGCATCGTCCGCGGGCCGGACGGCGCGGTGCAGGCCATCGTCGAGCAGAAGGACGCCAGCGACGCGCAAAAGGCCATCACCGAGATCTACAGCGGCATCATGGCCGTGCCCACGCGGCTGCTGCGCGGCTGGCTGGCGCGGCTGGACAACCGCAACGCCCAGCAGGAGTATTACCTGACCGACGTGGTGAAGTTTGCCGTGGCCGACGGCCAGACCGTCAAGGCCCATCGCATCGCCGACGCGGTGCAGGTGGCGGGCGTCAACAGCCCGGTGCAATTGGCCGAGCTGGAGCGCGCCCACCAGCGCCGCCTGGCCGAGGCCTTCATGGAGCAGGGCGTGCGCCTGGCCGATCCGGCCCGGTTCGACCTGCGCGGCGAACTCGTCTGCGGCCAGGACGTGGAAATCGACGTCAACTGCGTGTTCGAAGGTCGTGTGAGCCTGGGCGCTGGCGTGCGCATCGGCGCCAACTGCGTGATCGCCAACGCGCAGATCGCAGACGGCGCGGTGATCCACGCCTTCACCCACATCGACGGCGAGAAACTGGGCGTGAGCGTGGGTGCGGGCGCGCTGGTCGGCCCGTTTGCCCGCCTGCGCCCCGGCGCGCAGCTGGGGGCCGAGGTGCACATCGGCAACTTCGTTGAGGTGAAGAACTCGACCCTGGCCGCTGGCGCGAAGGCCAACCACCTGGCCTATCTGGGCGACGCCACCGTGGGCGAGCGGGTCAACTACGGCGCCGGCAGCATCACCGCCAACTACGACGGCGCCAACAAGCACCGCACGGTCATCGAGGCCGATGTGCACGTGGGCAGCAACTGCGTGCTGGTGGCGCCGGTCACCATCGGCGCCGGTGGCACGGTGGGGGGCGGCTCGACCATCACCAAAAGCACCGAGCCTGGCGCCCTGAGCGTGGCGCGCGGCAAGCAGATCAACATTGCCGGCTGGCAGAGACCGGTGAAGAAGACCTGACGGCTGCTTCGCCCCGCTGCACGCTGCTCAGTGGACGCGTGCGCGCGACGAAGGTGGGCGTTGGCGGGCCATGCGATCGGCTTCGTTGTCTTCCAGGCCCATCAGGCTGGACATGCCCATGATTTCCGAATCGCGAAAACCCGTGGCCGGGTACAACTGATCAAACTCAGACAGCTTGGACTCCAGTTGCTGGCGCACGCTTTCGGGAGAAGCTTCTGCCTTGGGTTTTGGCTGAGGCAACGCAGCCAGGTTGAGCTGCTGGCGGAAGTCTGCTGGCGAGGGCATGCGGTGGATGCTGTTCTTCAAGAAAAGGAAACGGATGCCCGCCGTTCTGAGAATGCGGTTCTTCATCTTGTTCTGGTGCGCTTTGGCCTTGGCGTCGCTCAGGTGGTACTGCTCCATGTCGAAGGCGAACATGGGGCGGCCGTCTTCGCTGCAGACCACGAAGTCCACCTGGTGTTTGCGCAACCGTTCCCGGGCACGCTCCGGGTCTGAGGATCGCCGGATCGAGAGCATGTCCTTGAGCGCAATGTTCGGCAACACCACATGATTGGGAAATGTGTCGCGCAGGTAGTCCAGCATGATCACCTGCTCGGCTGTGAGGATGCGTTCTGGCGTGTAGCGGTCTTCACGGCCTGATGACTTCCGGAGATTCCGGCGGTACACCAGCAGGCCCAATGCAACAAGCGTCAGAGCCGCTGCTAACGCAATCCAGGGAGAGAACATGCGACCTCCTGACGAAACATGTGGTTTTAGGTCGCCGATTATTCAAGGGATCTGTCACCAGCGTTTCAAAACCATGACGTTTTGTTACAACTCAGATCCCTCTTTCGAGGGATGGATCACAGACAAGGTCAGCCGGGGGTCGAATTTGGCGCGCTTGATGCTGAAAAACGCCTTGACGTTGCGCACATTGGCGTCGGTGGTGAACAGGCGCTGCGCCAGCGCCAGGTAGGCCGGCATGTCGGTGGTGTGCACCACCAGCATGAAGTCCGGTCCCGGACTCACGCGGTAGCACTGCTGCACCGAAGGGTCGGCCACGGCGCGGTTTTCAAAGGCCTCGAGTTGTTCGGCGCCCTGGCGCTCCAGGGTGATTTCCAGCAGAGCAGTCAGTCCATGCCCGATCACTTGGGCGAGGCGATCCGGGCTGAGCAAAGCCACTTCCCGTTCGATCAGACCGAGTTCACGCAGCCGCTTGATGCGGCGCAGGCTGGTGGGTGGTGACACATGGGCCCGCTCGGCCAGCGACTGGTTGCTCTGTGAAGCGTCGGTCTGCAGCAGATCGAGGAGGCGCACATCGGCCTCGTCAATGAAATATTCGTTCTTCTCTGTCATATTTTTGAAGTGATTGGTGATCGATGGCGTGCCTTGTAATTATTGTTTAAAGTTAACACGATTTTGATCTTTTATTTCTCATTGCCCTGTATAGCATCTGCAACATCTCAATCTGTGGAGTGGAGCGCAACATGTGTGGCATCGTGGCGGGGGTTTCGGGGCGCGACATCGTGCCGGTTCTGGTGCAGGGCCTGCAGCGGCTGGAGTACCGCGGTTACGACTCCTGCGGCGTGGCGGTGCACAGCGGTGGCCTGCGGCGCGCGCGCAGCACGGCCCGGGTGGCCGAGCTGGCCGATCAGGTCAAACTCGAAGCCATCGCCAGCGGCACCGGCATCGCCCATACCCGCTGGGCCACGCACGGCGCACCGGCGGTGCACAACGCGCATCCGCACTTCAGCCACGGGCCGGGCAACACGTCGACCAACGGCGCTGCAGGCCGGGTGGCGCTGGTGCACAACGGCATCATCGAAAACCACGACGAGCTGCGCGCCGCGTTGCAGGCCAGGGGCTATGTCTTCGAGAGCCAGACCGACACCGAAGTCATCGCCCATCTGGTGGACTCGCTGTACGAGGGCGATGTGTTCGCCGCGCTGCAAGCTGCGGTGGCGCAACTCCACGGTGCCTACGCGCTGGCGGTGTTCCACCGGGACGAGCCGCACCGGGTGGTCGGCGCGCGCGCCGGTTCGCCGCTGATCCTGGGCGTCGGGCAGGGCGGTTCGGAGCATTTCCTGGCCAGCGACGCGATGGCCCTCGCTGGCGTGACCGACCAGATCGTCTACCTGGAAGAGGGCGACCTGGTGGACCTGCAGCTGGGCCGCTACTGGGTGGCGGATGCGCGCGGGCGGGTGTTCGAGCCGGGCCAGCGCCCGGTCAAAACCGTGCACGCCCACAGCGGCGCCTCCGAACTTGGCCCCTACCGCCACTACATGCAGAAAGAAATTTTCGAGCAGCCGCGCGCCATCGGCGACACGCTCGAAGGCGTCGAAGGCATCACGCCCGAGCTGTTTGGCGACGGCGCCTATGGCATCTTCAAACAGATCGACCGCGTGCTCATCCTGGCCTGCGGCACCAGCTACTACAGCGGCTGCGCCGCCAAATACTGGCTGGAGGAGATCGCGCAGATCCCGACGCAGGTGGAGGTGGCCAGCGAATACCGCTACCGCACCAGCGTGCCCGATCCGCGCACGCTGGTGGTCACCATCACCCAGAGCGGCGAAACCGCCGACACGCTGGCCGCGCTGCGCCACGCGCAGGGCCTGGGCATGAAGCACACGCTGACCATCTGCAACGTGGCCACCTCGGCCATGGTGCGCGAGTGTGCGCTGGCCTACATCACCCGCGCGGGCGTGGAGATCGGCGTCGCTTCCACCAAGGCCTTCACCACGCAACTGGCCGGTCTGTTCCTGCTGACGCTGGCGCTGGCACAAGTGCGAGGTCGGCTCAGCGACGCGCAGGAGGCCGATCACCTGAAAGCCATGCGCCACCTGCCGGTTGCACTGCAGGCCGTGCTGGCGCTGGAGCCGCAGGTCATCAGCTGGGCCGAAGACTTCGCGCGCATGGACAACGCGCTGTTCCTGGGCCGCGGCCTGCACTACCCGATCGCGCTCGAAGGCGCCTTGAAGCTGAAAGAAATCAGCTACATCCATGCCGAAGCCTACCCGGCCGGTGAGCTCAAGCACGGCCCGCTGGCCCTGGTGACCAGCGCCATGCCGGTGGTGACGGTGGCGCCCAACGACACGCTGCTGGAAAAGCTCAAGAGCAACATGCAGGAAGTGCGCGCGCGCGGCGGCGTGCTGTATGTGCTGGCCGACGCCGACACCCGCATCGCCAGCGGCGAAGGCATCCACGTCATCCGCATGCCCGAACACTACGGCGCCCTGAGCCCGCTGCTGCACGTGGTGCCATTGCAACTGCTGGCGTACCACACCGCCCTGGCCAAGGGCACGGATGTGGACAAACCCAGAAACCTGGCCAAGAGCGTGACCGTCGAGTGACCGCCCCGCTCCCGGACGGAGTGTGACTGGCTGACCCCGGGGGATGGGGAAGCCATGGGGCGTGAACCTCACGACCATCGTTAATCCGGGGAAACAGGGGGTGTAGGTTCTCTGCGTCGGTGACAGAATGAAACCAGATGCAGGATTTCCCATGTTCCAACAGGCAGAGCGCACATCGGCGCTTGCGGATTCGCGCCAGAGCGTGACGCCTTTCAGCTGGCCTTGGGCAGGTGCGCGCTGGAGCGGCCTGCTGCGCGTGGCTGCTGCTGCTGCTGCGGTGCTGGTTTTGCAGGCCTGTCAGCCGGTGCCCATGCCGCCGCTGACCGTGGGCGTGCATACCTGGGTAGGGTACGACCCGCTGGTGCTGGCGCGCGACCGGCGTCTGCTGGATGCGCACCAGGTCAAGGTGGTTGAGTTGTCTTCCAGCTCCGAGACGCAACGCCACTTTCGCAACGGCCTGCTGGACGCTGCCGCCCTCACCCTGGACGAGGCACTGAGTCTGTCTGACCAGGGCATCGACCTGCGCGTGGTGGCGGTGCTGGATGCTTCCGTGGGCGGCGATGCCGTGCTGGTCGGTGAACGCATTCGGTCACTGGCCGACCTGCGTGGCGCCCGGATCGCGGTGGAAGGCACCACCGTGGGCCAGCTGATGCTTCAGCGCCTGCTGCAGGCGGCCGGGCTCGCGCCGTCCGATGTCCAGGTGGTCAACGCCGATGTGAACCGGCACCTGTCGGTACTGCAATCCGGACAGGTGGGTGCCGCTGTTTCGCACGAGCCTTTGGCCAGCGTGCTTCGTGCAGCGGGCTACCGTGTGATTTTTGACAGCCGGCAGATGCCGGGTGACATCGTGGACGTGCTGGTGGTGCGAACCGAGTTGCTTCAGGCACGCCCCGAGCAGGTGGACGCTCTGCTCGTCGCCTGGCGGGAGGGGGTGCAGGCCCTGCGGGCCGACCCTCTTGCGGCGGCCCGCCTGCTGGCGCCCGGTGCCGACCTGCAGCCCGACGCATACCTGACCGTGCTCGAAGGGCTGCGGCTGTACACGCCTGAAGAGTCCCTTCAGCAGCTCGGCGGTACGCCGCCACCGCTGGCGCAAGACGCGGGGCGGCTGGTGGCAACGCTGCAGCAGATGGGCCGGATCCGGAACGCCCCTGACTGGAGCCTGCTGCTCGCGCCCGAGCCGGCTCGGCGCGTGCAACAGAAGGGGCGCCAGCCATGAACGGGCCACGCGGGTCAAGGCTGTTGTCGGGTCGCTGGCTGGTCCCTCTGTTTCTGCTGGTGTTTGCCGTGGCGGCGCTGGCATTGCGTTATGGCTCCCAGTTGCAGGCACTCGAGCGCGAAGTGACGGCGCAGGAATTGCGCCACCTGCGCGAACGCCTGAGCCTGGAACAGACCCGGCTGGATGTGCAGTCCGGTCTGGGCAACCCGTTGCTGGTGCGCCGCCTGGTCAGTGGCCTGGCGCTGCACCAGGGACTGAACCATGCGTACCTGGTCGGAGCGGACGGCCGGGTGCAAGGATCACTCTCGCGGCTGCACCTGGGTCAGCCCCTGGCCGATGTGTTGTCGCGCAGTGGTGAGCCGCCCGAAGTGCTGCAGGTCCTCGGTGCATCCCGGCAGGTGCCCGCCATCGACGTGGCGCGTGTGCCCGGCACCGCGCGGCTGGTGGGTTGGGTACCGGTGGCGGGTGAACGTCGCCTGCTGGTGGTGGACGATATCAGTCATCCGCTGGCGCTGCGCCGCGCCGCGGTGCAGGCCGATGTGGTTCGAGAAGGGCTCGTCTTGCTGGCCGCGCTGGGCCTGCTGGCCGCCGTGCTGCACCTGCTGTGGTTCCGCCGCGCGCAGCGTCTGGCCCGCACGTTGGCCGACATGGGCACCGGTCATCTGTCCGCCCGGGCCGGACTGGGCGGCGGCGACGAACTGGCGCTGATCGGTAGCGCGGCCGATCGCATGGCCGAACAGCTGGAAGTGGGCCAGGCCCAGGTCCGCCACATGCACGACATCATCAACCGGTCACCACTGGTGGTCATTGAGTGGCGCCATGCACCCGGCTGGCCGGTGCGTTACGTCAGTGCGTCGGTGAGCCAGTGGGGTTATGCGCCGGAAGACCTGCTGGAGGGAAACCTGCACTACAACGATCTGATCCACCCCGACGAGGTGCAGCGCATCAACGACGAGGTGGCCCGGTACCTGGCGAAAGGCCCCGACGAATACCGGCAGAGCTACCGCATCCGCTGTTCCGACGGGCGCTGGGCCTGGGTGGAAGACCGGACCTCGCTCGTCCGAGGCGCGGACGGTGAGGTGACGACCATCAGCGGCATCCTGCTCGACATCACGGCCCAGCGGGAAGCCGAGCAGGTGCAATGCGAGCAGGCCGACCGCTTGCGCATGTTCTACGACATGCCGTTCCTGGGCATGGCGGTCTCCTCCGCTGCCGACAAGCGCTGGATACAGGTGAACGACCGGCTTTGTGAGTTGCTGGGCTACACCCGCGAAGAGCTGCTGAACATGAACTGGGCCGAAATGACCCCGCCTGGCGATCTCGAGCGCAACCTGGTGTTGTACGACGAACTGATGGCCGGGCGCCGCGAAGGCTACCGGTTGAGCAAACGTTACCGCCGCAAGGACGGTCGGTTTGTTCACACCGAAATCGACGTGCGGCCGATGCGCCGGGCCGACGGGTCGGTGAGCGAGCTCTACGCCACGGTTCAGGACGTCACCGACCGGCTGCAGGCCGAAGCCGAGTTGCACCGGCTCGGCGCCATGGCCGACAACGCCAGCGACGCACTATTACTGATCGTCGACGACATCATCGAGGACTGTAACCCTGCATCGCTGCGGCTGTTCGGCTACCCGGACCGAACAGATTTTCTAGGGCAGTCACCGTCCGTGTTGTTCCCACCGACGCAGATCGACGGTACAGCGAGCGAATCGGCGGCTGCGCAGCGCATCGTTGCGGCCATGGCGGGCGAGCCGCAACGGTTCGAGTGGCTGCACCAGCGTCGGGACGGCTCGGTCTTCGAGGCCGAGGTGAGTTTGAACCGCTTTCAATTGAACGATGGCAGACACGCCATCATGGGGGTGGTGCGCGACATTTCGGAACGCAAGCAGCGCGAGGCTCTTCTGAAAGCCAGTGAGTCCCAGTTGCGCGAAGCCCAGCGCATCGGGAACATGGGCAGCTGGTCGTACGACCTGACCACCGACCAGGTGGTCTGGTCGGATGAGACCTACCGGATCCATGGCCTGGACCCGGTTGCCGACCAGGTGGTTTTTGTCAGCATGTTGCAGCTGGTGCATCCCGAAGACCGTGAGCGGGTCCAGCAGGCCTACCGCGAATCGGTGCGGCTGCATCAGGCATTTGAAACCCGCCACCGCGTGTGTCTGAAGGACGGACGCACGAGGCACCTGCACCTGCGCGGTGAAACCGAGTACCGCGACGGTCGGGCGGTGCGCAGCCTGGGCATGGTGGTCGATGAAACCGAACTGGTGGAAGCGCAGGCCGCCCGAGACCGGCTGGTGGCGGTGCTTGAGAACACCAGCGACATTGTCAGCATGGCCGACCCGCAGGGGCGGGTGTTCTATTTCAACCGGGCAGGGTTCGAGATGCTGGGTCTGCCACCGGACGAACCGCTGGAAAATGTGATCGCGCGGGTCCACCCTCAGTGGGCCTCGCAGCGGGTGCTGGAATTGGGCATTCCGACCGCTCTGCGAGAAGGTCTCTGGCTCGGCGACTCGGCGGTCTACAACGCCCGGGGTGACGAGGTGCCCATGTCCCAGCTCATCGGTGCGCACCGGGGAAGCGACGGACAGGTGGTTTTTCTCTGGACCATCATGCGCGATGTTTCCGAGCGGGTAGGGACAGCCCGAGTGCTGCAAGAGACCAAGGACATGCTGGAGCAGGGCGAGGCCGTCGGCCGCATGGGCAGCTTTTCCTACGACGGCGACGCTGGTGAACTGAAATGGTCGCGCCAGGCCTTTGCCATCCTCGGCCTGCCCTGGTCGCCTCAGCCGCCGTCCATCGACGAGTACTGTGCCTGTATCCATCCCGACGATGCGCCGCAGGTGCGTTTCACGATCGGCCTGCTCGTGGCCGGTGCCGAGGTGCCGGAGGTGCGCTTTCGAACCCATCCGGATCGTGGGCCGACGCGCTGGCTGCGCCGTCTGTTCCAGCGCATCGATCGTTCGGCCGAGGGCAAGGGGCCGCGTTACGTGGGTACCCTGCTGGACATCACGGAAGCCGTGGATGCCGAGGAGCGGCTGCGTGCGGTCAACCAGGCGCTGGAGCAGCGCGTGGCGGAGCGCACCGCGCAGCTGCACCAGGCGAATCAGGAGCTGGAGGCGTTCTCGTACACCGTGTCGCACGACCTCAAGGCGCCGCTGCGCGGCATCGACGGCTACAGCCAGCTGCTGGTGGAGGAGTACGGCGAGCAGCTGAACGAAGACGGGCGCCAGTTCGTCGGGCGCATCCGGCACGGGGTGCAGCTCATGGGCGAGCTGATCAACGACCTGCTGGCGTATTCGCGCATGGAGCGGCGCGACATGTCGCAGGAGTTGGTCGAGCTGCTGCCGCTGGTGCAGCAGGTGCTCGACAGCTACGAATCCGACATCCGCCGCCAGGGCGTGCAGGTACAACTGGCGATGGAACCCTTCACGCTGGCGCTGGACCGCGAAGGCATCGCCGTGGTGTTGCGCAACCTGATCGGCAATGCCTTGAAGTTCAGTCGCGACAGCCGACCGCCGCAGGTGGAAATCGGCAGCCGCAGCGAGGGAGGGCGCCGCCTTCTCTGGGTGCGCGACAACGGGGTCGGCTTCGACATGAAGTACCACGACCGCATGTTCGCCATCTTCCAGCGCCTGCACCGGGCGGAGGATTTTTCCGGCACCGGGGTAGGCCTTGCCCTGGTGGCCAAAGCCGTGCAGCGCATGGGCGGCCGTGTCTGGGCCGAAAGCACCGTGGGCGCGGGTGCCACCTTTTTTATGGAGTTCCCCGAATGAATACTTCCGTGAGCCTGCCCCCCATCCTCCTGGTCGAGGACAACCCGATGGATCTGGATCTGACGCTGCGCGCCTTCAACAAGAAGAAGTTCAGCAACCAGGTCCATGTCGCGCGCGACGGCGAAGAGGCCTTGGCTTTCATCCCGCGCTGGGAGTCGGGCGATCCACTGCCGGCGGTGATCCTGCTGGACATCAACCTGCCCAAGGTCAGCGGGCTGGAGGTGTTGCGCCAGCTCAAGGCCCACGAGCGCTTCCGTCGCATCCCGGTGGTGATTCTGACCTCGTCCAGAGAAGACAAAGACCTCAAGACCGCCTACGATCTGGGGGTCAATTCCTATATCGAGAAACCGGTCAGCTTCAACAAGTTCATGGAGGTGGCCGAACACATCGAGCTGTACTGGTGCGTGCTCAACGAGCGTCCGTTCTGAAACACACAACACAAGGAGAAACGCGATGCTGAAGATCCTGATCCCGGTCGATGGCTCCGAACGTTCGCTGGATGCGGTGCGCCACGCATTGCAACTCACCGGCTGGGGCCTGAAGGCGCGCTTCGTGGTGGCCAATGTGCAGTCGCCTGCCAACCTGTACGAACTGGTGGTGGCCCACGATCCCCAGGTGCTGCAGCAGGTGAGCGAGGCCGCCGGCCGGGACCTGGTGCGTCCGGCGGTGCAGCTGCTGCAGGCCGCGGGCCTGCAGGTGGAGCAAGACGTGGCCACCGGCGACCCGGCGCACACGCTGGTTGAAATCCTGGAGCGGCACGCCTGCGACGCGGTGATCCTGAGCGCCCACGGCAGCAGCGGCGACCGCACCCAGCTGGGCTCGGTGGCCCACGAAATGGTGCAGATCGCGCCGGTGCCGGTCACGGTGGTCCGCACGTTGGACCCGGACGACGACTGAAGCCCCGTGGGCCCGTCCGACGGCGGACACGCTGGGCGTGGCCGCCGTTCTCTTTTGCAGGTGACGAGTTCGTTCTCCGGGTGCCTTCAAGATTACGTTTAGGGAAACGTATTTACCAATGGTGAATATTGAGGTACAGTCCGCCGCAGACCGTCACCCTCGGAGACAAGCCCCATGGCCAGCTACACCTACCCCAAGTTCGCCTACCGGGCGCCCACCGACCTGATGGCTGGCGCGCCGCAGCGCCGGCCGCTGGTGGTCATCGGTGCCGGGCCGGTGGGGCTGGCGGCGGCGATCGACGCGCGCCTGCAGGGCCTGGAGGTGCTGCTGTTCGACGAAGAAGACAGCGTTTCTTTCGGCTCACGCGCCGTCTGCTACGCCAAGCGCGCGCTGGAGATCCTGGACCGGCTGGGCGTGGGCGACACCATCGTGGACAAAGGCGTGAGCTGGAACGTGGGCCGCACCTTCATGAAGGAAGAAGAGGTCTACCGCTTCAACCTCGTGCCCGACGCCGGCCACAAGCGCCCCGGCATGATCAACCTGCAGCAGTACCACCTGGAAGAAGCGCTGGTGCTGCGTGCCCAAGCGCTCGGCGCCGACCTGCGCTGGAACCACAAGGTGACCGGCGTGGTGCCGCTGGAAGACGGCGCGCGGGTGAGCGTGGAAACGCCGGACGGCACCTTCGACATCGACGCCGACTGGTTGATCGTGGCCGACGGCGCCCGCTCCAACGTGCGGCGCCAGCTCGGCCTGGACATCGAGGGCCATGTGTTCAAGGACCGATTCCTGATCGCCGACGTGATCATGAAAGCGGACTTCCCGGCCGAACGCTGGTTCTGGTTCGACCCGCCGTTCCATCCCAACCAGAGCGTGCTGTTGCACAAGCAGAGCGACAACGTCTGGCGCATCGACTTCCAGCTCGGCTGGGACGCCGATCCGGAAGAAGAGAAGAAGCCCGAGAAGATCATCCCGCGCGTGAAAGCCATGCTGGGCGACGCGCGCGAGTTCAGTCTGGAATGGGCCAGCATCTACACCTTCCAGTGCCGGCGCATGAAGAACTTCCGCCACGGGCGCCTGCTGTTTGTCGGCGACGCGGCGCACCAGGTCTCGCCGTTTGGCGCGCGCGGGGCCAACTCCGGCTTCCAGGACACCGACGATCTGGTGTGGAAGCTGGCGCTGGTGGTCAAGGGGCTGGCGCCCGAGGCGCTGCTCGATACCTACGATGCCGATCGCACCTACGCCGCCGACGAGAACATCCGCAACTCCACCCGCTCCACCGACTTCATCACCCCCAAGAGCGCGGTCAGCAAGCTGTTCCGCAACGCCGCGCTGGAACTGGCGCGCACGCAGCCCTTTGCCCGCAAGCTGGTGAACTCCGGCCGCCTGTCGGTGCCGGCGATTCTGGTGAATTCCGCATTGAACACGCCCGACGTTGACGCCTTCGAAGGCAGCATGGTCCCGGGCGCGCCGCTGGACGACGCACCGGTGCGGGTGGCCGGGCAGGACGCCTGGCTGCTCGACCAGCTGGGCAACCGTTTCGTGCTGCTGGCGTTTGCCGACAGCGTGGAGCAGATGGACCCTTCGCTGCGCGCGCAGGCCGCGGCGCTGGCCGGTGGCGCCGTTCCAGTGCAGGTGGTGCTTGTGACCGCGCACGCCGGTGGGCTGCCCGGGCTGACGGTGCTGCACGACCGCGACGGCCTGCTGGCCCGGCGCCTGGACGCCCACCCCGGCACCTGCACCCTGATCCGCCCCGACCAGCACGTGGCCGCGCGCTGGCGCCGCTTCGATGTGATCGCCGTTCGCACCGCCCTGGCCCGCGCCACCGGCCAGACCACTGCGCAGGCCGTGGCCGCCTGAATCCCGAGGAACCCGACATGCCGCTGCAACTCCAACCCAACCTGGCCGAACCCGGTCAGCGCTATTTCCGCGACTTCACGCCCGGCGACGACTTTTACGAGGCGCTGATCGAGACACACCGCGACCTGAGTGACGAGCAAAGCCAGCTGCTCAACGCGAAGCTGATCCTGTTGCTGGCCAACCAGGTGGGCGACATCTCGGTCTTGAAAGACGCGTTGAACATCGCCCGCGAAGGCATCTGAATCCACCCGAGGAGAACACCATGAGCATCCGCAAGATCCACCACGTCGCCTACCGCTGCAAGGACGCCAAGCAGACCGTCGAGTGGTACCAGAAGCACCTGAACATGGGCTTTGTGCTGGCCATCGCCGAAGACGCCGTGCCCTCGACCAAGGCGCCGGACCCGTACATGCACATCTTCCTGGACGCTGGCGGCGGCAATGTGCTGGCGTTCTTCGAGTTGCCCAACTCGCCCGCCATGAGCCGGGACCCGAACACCCCCGAATGGGTGCAGCACATCGCCCTGGAAGTGGACACGGTGGCCGAGCTGGAGTCCACCAAGGCGCGACTGGAAGCCGAGGGCATCGCGGTGATCGGTCCGACCGACCACACCCTGTTCAAGTCCATCTACTTTTTCGATCCCAACGGCCACCGGCTGGAACTGGCCGCCAACACCGCCACGCCCGAGATGCTGAAAAAGCTCGACGAGGTGAAGTGGGACATGATCAACGAGTGGGCCCAGACCCGACGCGCACCGAAGCACGCTGCCTGGATGCACGAGAAGGAATTCACGGAGTGAGCTGATCCACCCCCATCGCTGGCGCACTCCGTGTCGCCAGCTCCGCCCCTCAGGGGGCAACGCGAGTGGCCCGGCGGAGCCGGTTCCACCGCGTTCTGGGATTTGGCACTTCGCGCCGGTGGCTTTGGTTGTCTGCTTAGCAGATTGGCGCTTCTCCGTTCGTCGGAACAGAGCGGTGAAAAGGGCTCAAGTTCGGGGCAAGCCGGTCGAAAACCGGTGGGACCACCGGGAATGTCTTCATCCGGTGTCACCTTTTCAAAGGTTTGCCATGTTGAACATTTCATCCACACAGCCGGCGATCTGGCCCTCTGCGCCCGCCTCTGGCGTCACACCGGTGACCGCCGTGACCGCGGTCACGCCCGTTCAGTCTTCGGCACGCGATGCCCAGGCCGGGTTTGGTCAGGGCCGCGACCAACCGGTGCCGGCTTCGCTACGCCGGGGCGGTGCGCAGCCGGCCGAAGCCCGCCGGGACGCCAACACGCCCGAAGCGGCGCCGCTGTTGCCGCGGGAGTCGCCCGACTCTCCCGACGGCCAGGCCTCGCCCGAAGCGATCGAGGCCCAGGCCAGGGCCGACGCGCAGGCGGAAGAAAAAGCCCTGAAACGGCAGTTGCAGGATGTGCTGTCCGACGTCTGGAAAGCCAGCGCCGCGGTGGTGGACGTGGTGCTCGGTCGCGATGCCGCGGTGGCGGAAGCGGCCGGTCCGGGCGCCGCCAGCGCTGGCGACAGCAACCGCTCGACGGCAGTGCAAGCCGCGAGCGTGGCGGTCGCCTTGCCTGTGGCCGGGAACCAGGACGCGAACGATGAGGTGCTGGACCAGGCTGTTGCGCGGCTTCCCCAGGATGTGATGGCCTACGACGCTCAGGGCAACAGCAGCTGGGCACCCCTGGAGGCGGGCAGCCTGCTCAGTCAACGGGTGTGATCCACCGCCGTCGCCGGGTCTGGCGAGCGGTCATCAAGAAAAGCCGGGCACTGCCCGGCTTTTTTTTGCTCTCCCGGCTCCATCCCGCACGAAAGGTTCCGGGCTCAGGCCTCCACGCTCGGGGTCAGCAGGCGCAGGGCCTTTTGCGTCTGCTCCGCATCGCGCCGCAACTGCGCGCCCAGGCTGATGTGCACGGGTTGATCGGCCTTGGCCGCCCATTGCTCCAACTGCGCGGAGCTCTTGACCAGCGCCCGGAAGCCCATCAGCATGGCCGCGCCTTTGAGCATGTGGGCGTTGTAACCCATGGCTTCGCGGTCACCGTTGGCCACGGCCTGCAGCAGCACGTGGACCGAGCCATCGGGCGGCTCGAAGACCGCCTTGAGCAGTTCATCGAGGGAGTCGGACGGCATCATCGACACGATTTCGGCGTAGGCACTGGTGTCGATCAGGTCCGATTTGTGGTCCGTCAGGTCGGGCAGGCGAACCGGCATCTCGTAGGCCGACATCGGCGAACCACCCGGGGAGCGCAGCACCAGGCTCAGGGATGAGTGGATCGGCTCTTCCAGCAGGCCGCAGCGGGCCAGCGCGCCTTGCAGGTCCTGCGCCTGCAGCGGTTTGCTGGTGAACTCGTTCACGCCCACCTCCAGCGCGCGCTTGCGGGTGTCGTTCACCACGTCGGCCGTGACCAGGATCACCTTGATCTGGGACGCGGGTCCATCGAGCTGGCGGATCGCCTCGGTGGTGGCCAGACCGTCGAGCACCGGCATGTGGTAGTCCAGCAGCACCACGTCGAAGGTCTGCTGCGCCAGCAGTTGCAGCGCCTCCTGTCCGTTTTCGCAGAAGACGGCCTCGTGGCCCATCTTTTCCAGCAGGATCGCCATGTACTTGAGGTTGATCGGGTGGTCTTCGGCCACCAGCACCCGCAGGCGCCGCGCTTGGAATTCGCCCGGCTCGGGCAGCGTCTCGACCGAAGGCGCGTCCACCACCGGCAGCTGCAGCGTGACACTGAACACCGAGCCCACGCCGGACTGGCTGGACACCTGGATGTCGCCGCCCATCATGCGAGCGAGGTTGCGCGAAATCTCCAGACCCAGGCCGGTGCCACCGATGCGGCGGCGCAGCGAGTTGTCGGCCTGGTAGAAGCGGGTTAACAGGCGCTGCACCGTTTCCGCGTCCATGCCCACGCCGGTGTCGCGCACCGTGAGCAGCAGTCCCGATTTGCCGTCGGACGCATTGGACAGTTCCACCATCACGCAGCCCGATGGGGTGAACTTGATGGCGTTGTTGATCAGGTTGAACAGGATCTGGCGCAACCGGGTGGCGTCGGCCATCACCCAGTCGGGCAGGTCGGCCGCGGGGTAGAAGTTCAGCGCCAGGCCTTTGTCGCGCGCCGCCACCTGCATCAGGCCGTCCACCTCCTGCACCACGCTGTGCAGGCTCGTGGGCGCGACCGACAGTTTGAGCGTGCCGGATTCCATGGTGGATACATCCAGGATGTCGTTGAGCACGCCCAGAAGATGCAGCGCGGAATCGCGCGCGGTGCCGAGGTGGTCGCGCTGTTGGTTGGACAACGAGGCGTCGTCCAGCAGGTTGAGCATGCCCAGCAGGCCCTGGAAGGGCGTGCGGATTTCGTGGCTCATGTTGGCCAGGAAGATGCTCTTGCCGTGGTTGGCGGCCTCGGCCTGGTCGCGGGCTTGGGTGAGCTCGCGGCTGAGCGTTTGAAGCGTGGCGTATTGGCGCTGCTGCTTGCGGATGTGTCTGACCAGCAGGGCCACGAACAGCAGCAACACCACACCCTGCACCGCGGCCAGCGTGCTGACCACATGGCTCTGGTCCCGGATCTGGGTGTTGCGTTCGTCCACGAACACGGCCCCGGCACGGTTCGCATCGCGGGTGAGTTCGGTCAGCAAGGGTGCCAGCATGTCGATCTGGCTGTCCAGCACCTGGAGCGACACCGGTTGCCGCAGCAGCGCTTCGGGTTCGGCGAACAGGGGGTCGGCGGTCCGGGTGAACAGGTCCAGTTGTGTCTGGGCGGCTTCGAAACTGGGCGAGCTCTGCAGCAGATCGCGCCGCGTGATCTTGGTCAGCAGGTCGATGCGGCTGAGGAACACCCCGTAGCGTTCGAGAAACGCCCAAGGGTCGACCGCCTCGGTCTTGAGCTGTGCTTTGTGCAGCACCTGGTCCAGGCGCGACAGCTCGCGCTCCAGCTGGTAGGCCTGCCACATGATGGAGTCGACCTGGTTGGTCGACATGTCGTCCAGCACCTGAACCTGGCGCCACTGTACCCAGCCCAGCGGCGTGAGCGTCAGGGTCAGCAGCAAGGTGATGGCCACCGCCCAATGTCGGCGGTCCCACCGGGCCAGGTTCGGGAGGGCCAACATCACTGAACGTCCAGGGCCTTGAGTTGCCAGATCGAACGCTCGTAGTAGGTGGAGCTGCGCAGCTCGGCGGCGCTGTCGAACGGGTAGACCACGAAGAGCGGGCCCTTTTCGCGCACCGGCATGGGCTTGTCGTCCAGCAGGCGGGCCACGATGGGCTTGTGCTTGGTGTCGGCGATCGGAATGCCGATTTTGTAGTCGTTGATGGCGACCGCACTGACCGTGGTGCCACTGGCCTTGACAGCGGCCAGCACGTCGCCCAGCAGCGGGCCGGTGAACTTGACCGGCTTGTCGTACCAGGGTGTGCGCGTGGTGAAACTGTGCTGTGGCAGGGCTTCCAGCATCTTCATGTCGAAGCGGGCGGTTTCACCCGCGTTCCTGACGCCGATCTTGCCGGAGATGGTGAGGATGGGACGCTCTTTGGGGGCTTCCAGCGCCAGGGCGTGCTGGGAAACGACGGCCAGGGTGCCCAGCAGGGCGCCCAGAAGCAGGCGACGGGAAGTCATGTAGTTCTACACCATGGTGGTGCGGTGGAGGAAAGAGGGCTCAGATGCGGTGGCGCACCAGCGCCGGGTTGCTGGCCAGGCGGTTGAGCAAAGCCGGGGTGATCTGTGTGAGCGGCAGGATCTCGTGCGCTGCTCCGGCCTGGATGGCCATGCGCGGCATGCCGAAGACCACGCAGCTGGTCTCGTCCTGCACGTAGTTGTAGCTGCCCGCGTCTTTCATCTCGCGCATGGCCTGGGCACCGTCAGCGCCCATGCCGGTGAGCATGATCCCGATCGCATTGGGACCGAGCACGCGGGCGGCCGACTTGAACAGCACCTCCACCGAAGGACGGTGCCGGTTCACGGGTTCGGTGTCTTCGACCACGGCGACGTAGTTGGAGCCGCTGCGGTCGATGCGCAGGTGGTGGCCCCCGGGAGCGATGTAGGCGTGGCCCGGCAGGATGCGTTGACCGTGGCGCGCTTCTTCCACGCTGATGCGGCACAGCGTGTTGAGCCGGTTGGCAAAGCTGGTGGTGAAGCCCGGCGGCATGTGCTGGGTGATGACGATGGCGGGCGCGTCGGCCGGCATCGGCACCAGCACCTCGCGGATGGCTTCGGTGCCGCCGGTGGAGGCGCCGATGCAGACGATCTTTTCGGTGGACAGGCGCGGCAGCGGTGCGCGCACCGGTTCGGCAACCGCAGGCGCAACCCCCGGCGCGGCGGACGGTGCAGGACCTAGGCGTCTGACGTGCGCACAGGCGGCGACCCGGATCTTGTCCACGATGTCGCTGGCGAGTTCGTTCAGGCCGCTGCTGATGCCGATGCGCGGCTTGGCCACGTAGTCCACCGCTCCCATCTCCAGCGCGCGCAGGGTGATGTCGGCGCCCTGTTCGGTCAGCGTGGAGACCATCACCACCGGCATCGGACGCAGGCGCATCAGGCGCGATAAGAATTCGAGCCCGTCCATGCGCGGCATTTCCACATCGAGCGTGATCACGTCGGGGCTCAGTTCGCGGATCATCTCGCGCGCCACCAGCGGGTCGGCGGCCGACCCGATGCACTGCATGTCGACCTGGCGGTTGATGATCTCGGTGAGCAGGCTGCGCACCAGCGCCGAATCGTCCACCACCAGCACTTTGATCTTGGCCATCTTGTTGTCCTCCTTGGGCGGTCGTGCTCAGAACAGGTCGACCGAGCCACCGGAGGTGAGCTTGGCGACCACAGAGGCGCTGCCTTTTCGTTCCTGCGTTTCCAGCGTGTCGGGGTGCGAATGCGCGAGGCGCTTGCACATGGCTTTGCCGGTGCCGGGGAAGTAGCAGACCTTGCGCGGGTGGATGTCGAGCACGTCCTTGGAAATCACCGCGATGCGTTCGGTCTGCAGGTAGTCCAGCACGAACTGCGTGTTGCGCTCGCCCACGTTCATGGTGGTGAAGGAGTGCATCACCTGCGCACCGCCAAACACCTTGGCCTGCATGCTTTCGCGCCGGGCTCCGAGCTTCATCATCTCGTTGATCAGCAGTTCCATGGCGTAGGAACCGTAGCGTCCGGAGGTGTCGCCGCCGCCGTCGGGCAGCATGAAGTGGTTCATGCCGCCGACGCGCACCTTGGGGTCCCAGATGCAGGCCGCGATGCACGAACCCAGCACCGTCATGATCACCATGTCTTCGGCCGTCACGTAGTACTCGCCCGGCAACACCTTCACCGCGTCGGTGCTGAAGTGGTGGTCGCGGTAGAAGAACGAGGCCTCGCCCGGCTTCGCGGCACGGGCCTTGAGCGTGTCCAGGCGCGAGTTGCTGCGCGTCAGGCCGGCGGCGGAAAACGCCGGCGGCGCGCTGCGCTGGGCGCTGGCGGGTGCGGCACTAAATGCGCTCATACACCGTCTTTCCGCGCAGGGTGAACAGGCTGCGCGCGTCGCTGAAGTTCTCGGCGTGGCCCACGAACAGCATGCCGCCGGGCTTCATCACCCGGTGGATGCGCTCCAGCACCTGGCGCTGTGTCGTGGCGTCGAAATAGATCATCACGTTGCGGCAGAACACAACGTCAAACGGCTCGCGAAACGGCAGCTCCTGGATCAGGTTGACGCTCATGAACTCCATGTGTTTCTGCAGGTCGGGCTTGACCCGCATGAAGCCCGCGTTGGCACCCTTGCCGCGCATGAAATAGCGCTGCAGGCGTTCGGGGCTCAGACCCTTCACACCCTCAGCCTTGTAGACACCGCGCGCCGCGGTCGCCAGCACCTTGGTGTCGATGTCGCTGTTGACCAGGCTGAAGTTGCCGCTGCCGCCCAGCGCTTCGGTCGCTGTCATGGCGATGGAGTAGGACTCCTCGCCGGTGGAGGCGGCCGAACACCAGATGCGCCAGTTGTGCGTGCGCCTGGCGGCCAGCATCTCCTGCAGGACGCCGAAATGGTGCTGCTCGCGGAAGAACGCGGTCAGGTTGGTGGTCAGGGCGTTGATGAACTCCTGCCACTCCGGACCGTCGTGCTGCTCGAGCCAGTCGAGGTAGGCCTTGAAGCTGTTGTGCCCGGTGTCGCGCAGACGGCGCGAGACCCGGCTGTACACCATGGCGTGCTTGCCTTCGTGCAGGCTGATGCCCGCCTTCTTGTAAATCAGCGCCTTGATGCGGGTGAAGTCGGCGTCGGACCAGAGGAACTCGCGTCCCTGGGCCAGCGGGCCGTCGTCCGCGTCGGCGAAAGGGACCGCCGGCAGGGGGCGGCCGGGGGTTCTGGACTGCTGCAGCATGGGGTTTCCTGACCGGGTGGGGCAGCGCGTGCCGTGGTGTCGGGTTCAGCGGACGGGTCAATGGCGCGAGCGCCGCACCAGGACCGAGGTGTCCAGGATCAGTGCGACCTTGCCGTCACCGAGGATGGTCGCGCCCGAGACGTTGGGCACCTTGCGGTAGTTGGACTCGAGGTTCTTGATCACCACCTGTTGCTGGCCGAGCAGTTCGTCCACCATCAGGGCGACGCGAGAGCCGTCGGCCTCCACCACCACCATGATCGGGCTGCTGGCGTTGAATTCGAAGCGCGGCACCTGGAACACACGTTCCAGCTCGATGACGGGCATGTACTCGTCGCGCACCTTCACCAGCTGTGCGCCTTGCGCCACCGTGTTGATGTCGCTCGGCTTGATCTGGAAAGACTCGATCACGCTGGACAACGGCAGGATGTAGACCTCGTCGCTCACCCGCACTGTCATGCCGTCCATGATGGCCAGCGTCAGCGGCAGGCGCACCTTCACGCTCATGCCGTAGCCTTCGGCGGAATCGATCTCCACCGTGCCGCCCAGCGAGGCGATGTTCTTTTTCACCACGTCCATGCCGACGCCGCGGCCCGACACGTCGGTCACCACCTCGGCGGTCGAGAAACCAGGCGCCATGATCAGGTTCCACACATCGTTGTCGCTCATCGAGTCGGGTGCGTCCATGCCTTTCTCGCGGGCCTTCTTCAGCAACTTTTCGCGCGAGAGACCTTTGCCGTCGTCGCGCACCTCGATCAGGATGCTGCCGCCCTGGTGACTGGCCGACAGCGTGATGGTGCCGTTTTCAGTTTTGCCCTTGGCGATGCGTTCTTCCGGCATCTCCAGACCGTGGTCGCAGCTGTTGCGGATCAGGTGCGTCAGCGGATCGGTGATCTTCTCGACCAGACCCTTGTCCAGCTCGGTGGATTCGCCGTGGGTGATCAAGTCCACCTTCTTGCCCAGCTTGGCAGCCAGGTCGCGCAACATGCGCGGGAAGCGGTTGAACACCACCGACATCGGGATCATGCGGATCGACATCACCGCTTCCTGCAGGTCGCGGGTGTTGCGGTCCAGATCGGCCAGTCCGGCCAGCAGCGGCTGGTTGGAAGCGCTGTCGAGCTCGCGGCTCTTCTGCGCCAGCATCGCCTGGGTGATGACAAGCTCGCCCACCAGGTTGATCAGCTGGTCGACCTTGCTGACCGAGACGCGCAGCGTGCTCGATTCCAGCGAAGCCTGGCCGGCGGGCGCCGCCTTGGACGCCACCGCCGGTTTGGGCGCCAGCACAACAGGGGCGGGAGCGGGCGCCTGGGCCGAGGCCAACGGTGCACCGTTGCTGCCCGGAAGTCCGGGGGCGTCGTCGAAGAAACCGAAGTCCTTGCCCTCGGTGGCCAGCGGCTTGGCCAGCGCTGCCACGGGCTGGGCAGCGGCGTTGTCGATGATGCGGATCTGGTCTTTGCTCACATGGAAGGTGAACAGGTCCATCAGATCACCGTCGCTGGAACTGGTCTGGACGCGGTAGACCCGCTTGTCGGACTGGTCGCAGGGCAGGGCCTCGATGCTGCCCAGACCGGCGATGTCGCGGAACAGCTCGGCAATGCTGTCGGCCTGCGACAGTTGGTCCAGCGGGCCGATGTGGATTTCGATTTCGCGCTGACCCGGGGCCACGCGGGCAGGCGGAGCCACCACCGGCGCAGCGACCACCGGCGCGGGCGCCGCCTCGGGGACTGGCGCCGGCGCGACCGGTGCAGCGGCAACCGGCTCGCCATGGGCCAGGGCGCTGATGCGGTCCACCAGCGCCTGGGTGGCGGGTGGTTCCACGTCTTTGCCGGAGTGGCGGGCCAGCAGCATCTTGAGCGCGTCGGAAGATTCGAGCAGCACGTCCACCATCGGCGGCGTGGGTTGCAATTCGTGGCGGCGCAGCTTGTCCAGCAGCGACTCCATCTGGTGCGTCAGTTCGGCCACATCGGCAAAGCCGAAGGTGGCGGCACCGCCCTTGATGGAATGGGCGCAGCGGAAGATCGCGTTGAGTTCTTCATCGTCGGCGTTCTCCAGGTCCAGCGCGAGCAGCATCTGCTCCATCTGGTCGAGGTTTTCTCCAGCTTCTTCAAAGAAGATCTGGTAGAACTGGGTCAGGTCGAAGTTGCCGCCGCCGGCGCTTTCTTGGGTCGTTTCGGACATGGGTATTTCCTTGCGGATCGGGGGGGCCGCAGGTTCAGCGGATGACTTTCTGGATGACATCGATCAGGCGACCCGGATCGAACGGCTTGACCAGCCAGCCGGTGGCGCCCGCGGCGCGGCCGGCCTGCTTCATCTGGTCGCTGGACTCGGTGGTCAGGATCAGGATCGGCGTGGTCTTGAATTTGGGCGTGTCGCGCAGTTTCTTGGTCAGACCCAGGCCGTCCATGCGCGGCATGTTCTGGTCGGTCAGCACCAGGTCGATGTGGTGCGTCTGGGCCTTTTCAAAGGCGTCCTGACCGTCCACCGCCTCCACCACGTGGAATCCGGCCCCGGTCAGGGTGAAAGCGACCATCTTTCGCATGGAAGCCGAGTCGTCAACGGCAAGAATCGATTGCATGGAGTGCTCCGTGGTTCGAACAGATATCGGCAAAAAGTGGGGACGCTTTAGAACAGGTCGATGGAGCCGGCATCCATCTCGTTCTGGGTCACGGGGCTGGGTCGGTCGGGCGTGGGATCGAAGCACAGCGGCACCTCGCCCTCCTCGGGCTCCATGGCTTCTTCGGCCAGCTTCCAGGCGCAGCCCTGCAGCACCTTGCCGGTGTGCACGATCAGCTGCGTGGCCATGTCGTGGAACTGCAGTTCCGTCACCGCCTGGTGCAGGCTCTGGCGGATGCTGGCGATGTCGGCGTTTTCCTGGCCCGTCAGGTGGGCCAGCGCGTGGTTGGCGGTGGAAAAGCGCTCCATCAGGTTGCCGGTGGCGTGGTCCAGCAGGCCTTCCAGGCGTTGCAGATCGGTCATCGCCATCAGCAGCGCATCCTGGATGTCGGCCACCATGTTCAGCGGCAGGGCAACGGACGGCTGTGCGGGCATCGCCGTGGCGGAATCCATGGTGTGGGGTGCGGTGTGGCTGTGCATGGGCGGATCTCGGGGCCGGTTGAGGGCGTTCGGGCAGTACAATTTTCACGGTCTGGATCACCCTCTATCGGCAGATAACGGGTCAAATTCAGCACCAATTCACCGCCTCGGAACGTCGGCGTCCGAACCCCTCCTCCACCCCTGTGCGGCATGCCTGAAAACCCCTCCCGAACGCCGGTGCGCATCCTCCACCTGGAAGATTCCCGGGTGGACCATGCCCTGGTGAAGTTCGCTCTGCAGCGCAGCCAGATGCCCTGCGCGCTCCTGCTCGTGGACACCCTGGAGGACTTCCAGCGCGAGCTGGAAACCGGTGCCCACGACATCGTGCTGGCCGACTACCACCTGCCCGGCTTTACCGGACTGGATGCCTGGGAAGTCCTGCGCGGCAGCGGGATCGACATCCCGTTTGTCATCCTCTCCGGCGCCATCGGCGAGACGGCGGCGGTGGACGCCATGCACCGCGGCGTGAGCGACTACTTGCTCAAGGACAGCATGAACCGGCTCGCGCACGTGATCCAGCGCGCGCTGGAGATTCATGAAACCCGCCGAGCCAAACGGCGGGCGGATGCCGAGCTCGCCCAGTCGCGCCAGCGCCTGGCCGAGCTGGCCGAGCACCTGCAGACCAGCATCGAACAGGAACGTGCCGACATCGCGCGTGAAATCCACGACGACATCGGCGGATCGCTTGCGGCCGTGAAACTCGACCTGGCCTGGGTGGCGCGTCGCAACCACGACAACGAGACCCGCCACCACCTCGACACCGCGCTGGAAATGCTGCAGCACGCGCTGGGTGCGAGCCAGCGCATCATGTTGAACCTGCGCCCGCCCATCCTGGACCAGGGCCTCGTGGCCGCGGTGCAGTGGCTGGCCACCAGCTTCGAAAAACGCACCGGCATGCCGGTGCTGGTGCGCCGTTCGGCCGATTTCATCGACGTGCCGCGCGACGTGCAGCTGGTGGCCTACCGCTGCGCGCAGGAAGCGCTGACCAACATCGCCAAACACGCCAACGCCAGCGCGGTGGACATCGACCTCAGCGACCGCGAGGGCGTGCTCACGCTGGAAGTGAACGACAACGGCCAGGGCATGAGCGCGGATGCGCTGACCAAAGCCAAATCTTTCGGCCTGCTCGGCCTGAAGGAACGGGCCGAAAAGGTGGAAGGCTGGCTCGACGTGAGCTCCTCGCCCAGAGGCACCTCGGTCATCCTGTCCGTGCCGCTGGAAAGCAGCGCGGGTGGTGGTGAAGGCGAAGACGGTGATGTGAACAACAGGGAAGCTGACAGCGATGATCAAAGTGATTTTGTGTGACGACCACGCGATGGTGCGCCGCGGCATCCGCGACACCATCTCCGAGGCGGTCGACATCCAGGTGGTCGGCGAAGCCGGCAGCTACCCGGAGCTGCGTGAACAGCTGCGCAAGACCCCGTGCGACGTGCTCGTGCTCGACCTCAACATGCCCGGGCGCGGGGGGCTGGAGGTGCTGGCGGCGCTGCGCGAAGAAGGCTCGCCGGTGAAGACGCTGGTGGTCTCCATGTACCCGGAAGACCAGTACGCCATCCGCTGCCTGCGTGCCGGCGCGCGCGGCTACCTCAACAAGGCCGGTGAACCCGCCGAACTCGTGACCGCCATCCGCACCGTGCAGCAAGGCCGCAAGTACGTCACGGCCGATGTGGCCCAGATGCTGGTGGACAACCTGCACGCACCCGAGAGCGAAGAACTGCACGCCAGCCTGTCGGAACGCGAACTCCAGACCCTGCAGAAAATCGCGTCGGGCAAAAAGCTGTCGGAGATCGCCGACGAACTCATGCTCAGCCCCAAGACCGTGAGCGTGTACCGGGCGCGGGTGCTGGAGAAACTGCACCTGGCGAACAACGCCGAGTTGACGGTGTACGCGATCCGGAACAGCCTGGTGTGAGACGGGTTCAACCGCCGGACCGTCGAAAGCTCGAGTTCCCGGGCTTGGGTGCACTGATTGTTTTCTGTTGACCATGCATCGCCGAACCGCATCAATCGTGCTGCTTTCCAGCGCTGCGAGCTGGCTCCCAGCTTGCGGCAAGCCGGACGACCCGCAGGCCTCGCTGGAGGCGGCGGTGCAGCGGCTGCAGGACGCGCTGGAAGCCAAGGATGCGGGCGCCGTGCTGGACATGCTGGACCCGCGCTTTCGCGCGCAGAGCGACACCAGCGAAGGGATGGACCGTGAATGGGCGCGCAAGACGATGACGCTGATGTTCCTGCGCTATGCGCAGGTGAAGGTGATCGCGGTCACGCGCAACAGCCGTGTCGATGAAGCGGGCGGGCAGACCGGCCGCACCGAGGCGCAGGTGCTCGTCACCGGTGCACAAGGCCTGATTCCCGAACGCGCCGCGCCCTACCGGGTGGAACTGCAGTGGTGGCGCGAGGGCGACGACTGGCTGCTGCGCGACCTGCGTTGGGAATGACACCGGGTACCAGAAGCGTTCCAGTCCGTGGGCACCGCCGGGCTGGCTTTGCCGGACGGCCAGTGCCGCCCCCTTGAGGGGGGTAGCGCGAAGCGCTGCGGGGGGCTTCTTTGTCACCCGCCCATGAACACGTCGGTGGCGAGCTTCATGAGTGCCATGACCGGCGCGTCGAGCATGGGCAGGGTGACGGCAATGCCAACCAGGCCGACCGACAGGGTGAGCGGAAAGCCGATGGCGAAGGCGTTCATCTGCGGAGCGATGCGCGAGACGAAACCGAGCACGATGTTGATGAACAGCAGCATGCCGATCATGGGCAGCGCGATCCACAGACCGTAGCGGAACACCACCGCACCCAGTTCGTGCAGGCGCATGCGGTTGATGGAGTCGAAAGCGCTGGAACCCAGGGGGAAGGTTTCGAAGCTGGCCACCACGGCGTGCAGCAGCATGAGGTGACCGTTGAGCACGATGAAAAGCAGCATGGTGATGTTGCCGAAGAAGCGTCCCACCGCGCTGGTCTGCTGGTTGGTGGTGGGGTCGAAGAAGCCGGCGAAGTTCAGACCCATCTGCAGACCAATCACCTCGCCCGCCATCTCGACCGATGCGAACACAATGCGCACCGCCAGCCCGATGGCCACGCCCACCACCACCTGCTGCAGCACCATGGCGTAAGCGTCGGGCGAGGTGAGCGAGACCACCTCCTGTTCCGGCAGGCCGGCCTGGGCGCAGATGGCGATCAGCAGGGCCAGCGCGACCTTGGTGCGCATCGGGATCGACCGTGCGGAAAAGATGGGCGCACTGGAGAACACCGCCAGGATGCGCAGGAACGGCCAGAACACCGGCGAGATCACCGCCATGATCTCGGCTTCGGAGAACGTGATCATGGCCAGCGAAAGAAGGAGCGAGCGGACAAATGCTGGCCAGACAGGGGGAGCCGCCCCAGGGCACCGCCAGGCCGGCTTTGCCGGACGGCCAGTGCCGCCCCCTTGAGGGGGTCGCGCGCAGCGCGGCGGGGGTGTGCCATCTCTATACAGCGTAGTTCGGAATCGACAGGATCGTGCTTCGGATGAACTCCACCAGCGTGGTCAGCATCCACGGCCCGGCGATGGCAAACACCGCGATGGCCGCCACCAGCTTGGGCACGAACGACAGCGTGGCCTCGTGGATCTGGGTGATGGCCTGGAAAACGCTGACCACCAGACCCACGCCGAGCACCACGGCCAGCACGGGTGCCGAAATCATGAGCAACATGTAGAGGGCGTTCTGCCCCATGGTGAGGGCGGCTTGCGGGTCCATGGGTCAGAGGTCCTTGTTCGAGCGTTGGAGCATTCGGGCTTCGCTCACATGACGAAACTCGCGGCGAGGGAACCAAGCAAGAGGTTCCAGCCATCGGCGAGCACGAACAGCATGAGCTTGAAGGGCAGCGCCACCAGCACCGGCGACAGCATCATCATGCCGAGCGACATGAGCACGCTGGCGACCACCATGTCGATCACCAGAAACGGGATGAAGATCATGAAGCCGATCTGGAACGCGGTCTTGAGTTCGCTGGTGACGAAGGCCGGCACGATGACGCGAAACGGCGCGTTCTCGACGGTGGCCTCGGCCGGCAGCTTGGCGAGCCGCGCGAAGAGTTCGAAGTCGCTCTGGCGGGTCTGCTTGATCATGAAGGCCCGCATCGGCGCTTCGCCGCGTTCCAGCGCTTGTTCGAAGCTGATCTGGTTGGCGGTGTAGGGTGCGTAGGCCTCTTTGTGGACCTTGTCCAGCGTGGGCCCCATGACGAACAGGGTGAGGAACAGCGACAAACCGATGATCACCTGGTTGGGCGGTGACGACTGCGTGCCCAGCGCCTGGCGCAGCAGCGACAGCACGATGACGATGCGGGTGAAGCCGGTCATGAGCAGCAGGACCGCGGGCAGGAACGACAGCGCGGTGAAGAACAGCAGCGTCTGGATCGGCACCGAATAGCTGTTGCCGCCCGCGCCCTGGCCAATGACCAGCGGCAGCGCTGCGCCGGGAGGCGGGGTCACCGGGGTGAGCGGCAGGCTGGGCGCAGCGCCCGCGGCCTGGGCCATGGCCGTGCCGGCCAGCAAGGCCAGCCCGGCAAACACCAGCGCCTGGCGCCAACGGACATCACAGCGGCGCATGGGGACCTTTGGAGGAAGCAGAGGGGTTCATGAGCTGGGCCAGCCGCGTGGCGAAACCGTTGGCGTTATCGGGCGCGGTGGGTCCATCGGGCAGGGTGGGCAGCGGCATGCTGTGCAGGGTGTTCACGCTGCCGGGCGCCACACCCAGGACCAGGCACAGCGCGTCGACTCCCTGGCCGACCTGCACCGTGACCAGCCGCTGTTGCGGACCGAGCGACACCGAGCTCATCACCTTCAGCGAAGGCCCGGCCTGGTGAGCGATGCCCGGCAGGTGCTTCCTCCAGCGCTGCAGCGCGAACGCCAGCAGCACCATCAGTAGCAGCAGACCGAGAGCAGGAAGCGCGCTTTGGAGCATGCGATCAGCTCCTGCTCACTCTGCGCATTCTTTCGGAAGGCGTCACGATGTCGGTCAGCCGGATGCCGAACTTGTCGTTCACCACCACCACCTCGCCCTGGGCGATCAGGTAGCCATTGACCAGCACGTCCATCGGCTCGCCGGCGAGGGCGTCGAGCTCCACCACCGAACCTTGAGCGAGCTGCAGGATGTACTTGATCGGTACCTTGACGCGGCCCAGTTCCACCGACAGCTGCACCGGGATGTCCAGCACCATCTGGATGTCCTGAATGGCGCTGCTGCCGCTGGCGGCTGGCGCCGGGCGGTCGTTGTCGAAAGCCGGTGCGCCGTCGGGGACGCTGCTGCCGGAACTGGCGACGGCCTGTTCCTCCAGGGCTTGCGCCCAGTCGTCGGAGACGGAATCGTTCATGGTCTCTGGGGTCTCAGTTGACATGGAGGTCTCCTTGCCAGGTTTTCTCGGCGGTGGTAAGTTTTTGGCCAATGCGCAGCGCGTATTTCCCGTTGTGCGTTCCGTACTGGCAGTCGAACAGCGGCACTCCGTCTACGTGGGCCTTGATGACGCTGTGGCGATCCAGTTCGATGAAGTCACCGACCTGCATCGCCAGAAGCTGCTCCACTGTGGCGTCGGTCTGGGCCAATTCGGCCACCATCGTGACCTCTGCCGCCTGGATCTCTTGGCCAAGCAGCTTGACCCAGCGCCGGTCGACCTCGATGGCATCGCCCTGCACGCTGGAATAGAGCACGTCGCGGATGGGTTCCAGCGTGGCATACGGGATGCAAATGTGCAGCGAGCCGGTGATGTCGCCGATCTCCAGCGTGAAACTGGTGGAGACCACGATCTCGCTGGGTGTGGCAATGGTGGCGAACTGGGGTTGCATTTCCGAGCGTTGATAGACCAACTCCAACGGATACACGCCGCGCCAGGCCTTCTTGTATTCCTCGGCGACCACCTCGACCATCCGGTCGATCACGCGCTGTTCGGTGGGTGAAAAATCGCGTCCCTCGATGCGGGTGTGAAGCTTGCCATTGCCTCCGTACAGACTGTCGATCACGCCGAACAGCAGTGTGGGTTCACACACCACCAACCCATTGCCGCGCAACGGGCGTACCGCCATGATGTTGAAGTTGGTGGGTACCGCCAGCTCCCGCAGGAAGGCGCTGTATTTCTGCACCTGCACCCCGCCAACCGATACCTCCGGGCTGCGTCGGATGAAGTTGAAAAGTCCCACCCGCAGGTTGCGCGAGAAACGCTCGTTGACGATCTCCATCGTGGGCATGCGCCCACGCACGATGCGCTCTTGGTTCGAGAGGTTGTAGGTTCGAACGCCGTTGGTGGGTACGTCGTCCTTCTCGATCTTCTGGCTCTCGCCGGTGACGCCCTCTAGAAGAGCATCGACTTCTTCCTGGGAAAGAAACGAATCGGCCATGGCGTCAGGTCTCTTGGGTCATTGCACGATAAAGCTGGAGAAGAGCACACCTTCTATCGGGTTATGAGCCGCGGCCTTCTTCTTCCTTTTGCCTTTGGCGTCTTCCTCAGATTCGACGTCCGGGCGCTCGTATTCGTAACCCATCACCAGAGACACCTCGGCAATGATGTCCTGGGTCAGCCCTTCCTTGCCCTCGATCCTGAGGATCTGCTCGGCGGTGCGCTGCGAGATCAGCATCAGGATGCTGTTGCGGATGGAGGGCATGAAAACCTTGATTTCTTCAGCGACTTTCGGGTCGGTCAGCTGCAGGGTGATGGCCGTCTGCACGAAGCGGTTGCCGCCTTCGTCGGCCAGGTTCACCACCATGGCGTCCAGTGGGAGAAAGGTCGGTGGCGTCTTGGGGTCCCTCTTGGAGGTTTCTGCCGCGTGCGTCTCCTCGCTGCCATCGCCTTCACCGTCTTCGGCCTGGTTCTTCTTCAGCAGGAAGAGCGCGGCACCGGCGCCCACCAGGGCCAGCACCACCACACCGATGACGATGAACAGCAGTTTCTTGCTCTTGGGCTTGGCGGGAGCCGAGGCATCGGCGGGGGCGGCAGCAGCAGCGGACATGGGGTTCTCCAGAAAATCACACCCGGAAGGGGCTCCACACACGGCATCGGGTGTGGGGGTTCGGAAGAATTATTGAGCGCACCCCTGTTCGGCGTTCGGGGGATAAGACCCGGAAAAGCGGCTTATTCGGCGACCTCTGGTGCAGCGCGGCTGAAGCTTTGCCGGCTGGATCGCCTCCCGCAGCGCAAGAGATGACCCCACCCAGAGACACCGCCGGGCTGGCTTTGCCAGACGGCTGGTGTCGCCCCCCTGGGGGGGACGCGCGCAGCGCGGCAGGGGGGTTCGGTTAAACGAACAGGTCGAGCGGGCGGCTGCCGTCGCTGCGCGGGCGCTGCTCCAACGGAGCCGTGGCCGGGGCTCCATCGTTGCCTGTTGCGGCGCGGCCGCGGGGATGGTTGGGCGCCGGTTCGGGCGATCGGCCGGGCTGGCCCTGCTGCTGGTTCTGGGCACCGACCGACACGTTGCCCAGCTGGATGCCGCTGCGCTCCAGCAGGTCGCCGAGCGCCTTGCTGGCGTCTTGCGCCAGGGTGTCCCTGGCTTCGCTGTTGTCGGTGCGGAACTCCACGTTCAGTTCCTGTCCGGACAGGGCGAGCTGGATCTCGATCGCGTCTTCTCCCGCCTCGCCCACCCGCAGGCTGGCCTGGCGCAGTTGCGGCATGCCCCAATGGGCTTCGACCACCTCCTCGGCTTCCTGCGCATGGGCCGCGAAGGCGGTGTCGCTGTCGGGCTGTTCGTTGCGCTCGGCCACGGCGTCCGGGCTGTGATTGTCGGGCGCGGCGCCGGGCGAACCGTCGCCACCGCCCTGTGGCTGTCCCCCTGTGGCGGAGCCGGCACCGGTGCTGGTGATCGCTCCGGGCGCTGCCAGCGACGCTTCGCTGGTCTGCGTCAGTGCAAAGCGTTCGTCCAGCGCGACGGTGCTGCGCGACGTTGCCACCAGGGCCTGGTGAACGCTGTGCATCCTGTCACTGCCCGCGGTCTGGCCGTGCTGCAGTGGCTGCGCGGCCACGTGGGCGGCGGTTCCGACCGTGCTGCGCCAGGCGGCGGGCCGTGCGGCGGCTTCGCTCCCGATGGCCTTGGATTTGGCTGTGGTCCCGTCGGCACCCGCCCGACCCAGGGCGGCGAGGGTGCTGGCGTCGGGCGCCACGGGAGTCTCCAGCAGGGTCATGCCTTGCAGGGCCGGGCCTTGTGCGGTCGTGTCGGCCTGGACCGGTGCCCGGCCGGCCAGCGTGGCGGCGTCCGGCTTGCTGCCCAGCAGCTCGGCCTGGCCGAGGCCCCCCGATGAGGTGGCCTGTGGTCGGGTCGTGGATGTCATGGCTGGCATGCCTTCGCTGCCGGCCAGGGGCGTGGCGCCCGGCCAGCCGAGCAGGCTGGCCAGCGGGTTGTGGTCGGCAGCGTCGGCTCCCAAAGCCAAACCCTTGCCGGGCGGTTCGCCGCCGTTCTCGCCTTCGGTGGCGCTCAGCGTGGGCGCGTCGTGGGTAGCGCTCACCAGCGCGAGCAGGCTGGAAAACAGGTCGCTACCGCCTTGGGCAGCGCCGGGTCGCACGGCGTGGTTCTGGGCGCGGGCGGTGGCCGCGTGGGCCGGGTTGCTGGCGCTGGTGGCGGGTGGGGTGCTGCTCATGATCGCAATCCTCGTGCCTGTGCGTTGGCCAGGCTCTGGCGCAGGTGGATGGAGAGCGCCATTTCGTCGGTGGCCTTCTGCTCCTGGCGCTGGGCTTTTTGCTGAAGAACCTGCAGCTTGCGCTCGGTGAATTTGCGCAGTCCGGCCACATCGCGTTCGGCCACCATCAGCTGGCTCTGGCAACGCTCGATCAGTGCTTCGCGGTTGCTCAGCACGCCGCGCTGGAATTCGAGCGCGTGGTCGATCTTTTGCATGAACTGGCGATGGTGGAACAGCTGTGTCGCGTCCACCCCGGCGGAGCTGCTGCGGGCGGACCAGCGGACCTGCGCCTCCTGTGCATAGGTCTGCAGCTGCTGCATCTGGTCCAGCGCGATCTGCAGCTCGCGCTGCTGTTGTGCCAGCGCGGCTCGCGCTTCGTCGCGGCGCTTCTCGGCGATTTCAACCACCTTGTTCAGGGTCTGGATGTTGCTCATGCCTGAATCTCCATCGATTGCAATGTCTTGACCGAGGGATACCACCGGGCTGGCATTCCCATACGACTGGTGTCGCCCCCTTGAGGGGGGATGTGTCTACGCGCAGCGAGCAAGCAACGGGGGTGGATCATTGTTCATACGGGTTGTTGTGGGGACGGGTGTGGCGACCGGTGTTGACCGTCTTGTCTTCCTGCAGCGCTGCGCCGAGCAACTGCAAGCTGGCGGGCAGGGTGGCGGCCTCGCGCATGTCCTGCATCAGGAAACGCTGCAGTGCCGGGTACAAGACGATGGCCCGGTCGGTCTCTGGGTCGCTGCCGGCCACGTAGGCGCCGAGCTGGATCAGGTCGCGGCTCTTGATGAAGCGCGAATAGTTGTTGCGAAACTTGCGCGCCAGTTCCAGGTGGTGCGGGCTGGCCACGTTGTGCATCACGCGCGAGGCCGAGGCCTCCACATCGATCGCGGGGTAATGGCCTGCTTCGGCGAGCGCGCGCGAGAGCACGATGTGGCCGTCCAGGATGGCGCGTGCCGCATCGGCGATCGGGTCCTGCTGGTCGTCGCCCTCGCTGAGCACGGTGTAGAAGGCGGTGATCGAACCCTTGCCGTTCAGGCCATTGCCGCTGCGTTCCACCAGCTGCGGCAGCTTGGCAAAGCAGGATGGCGGGTAGCCCTTGGTGGCCGGCGGTTCGCCGATGGCCAGCGCGATCTCGCGCTGGGCCATGGCGTAGCGGGTGAGCGAGTCCATGAGCAGCAGCACGTGCAGGCCGTCGTCGCGAAAACGCTCGGCAATGGCCGTGGCGTAGGCCGCACCCTGCATGCGCACCAGCGGCGGCGCATCGGCCGGCGCGGCGACCACCACCGAACGTTTGCGACCGTCCTCGCCCAGGATGTCTTCGATGAATTCTTTCACCTCGCGGCCGCGTTCGCCGATCAGGCCGACCACGATCACGTCGGCCTTGGTGTAGCGCGCCATCATGCCCAGCAGCACCGATTTGCCGACACCGGAACCGGCGAACAGGCCGATGCGCTGGCCGCGGCCGACGGTGAGCAGGGCGTTGATGGCACGAACGCCGGTGTCCAGCGGTTCGCGCACCGGGTCGCGGTCCATGGCGTTGAGCGGCGCGCGGTCCATCGGCTCGATGTCCACCTGCGTGATCGGGCCCATGTGGTCCAGCGGGTGGCCGTGCGAATCGACCACCCGGCCGAGCAGGCCGCGACCGAGCGGCAGCCGCAGCAGGCCGCGGTCGGCGGGTGAGGGCGGCTTGTTGACCTGACCCACGCGCGGCACCGTTCGGTAGGGTGCGAGCGGTGTGACGCTGGCGCCGCTCGACAAACCATGCGTGTCACCCGCCGGCATGAGGTAGGCGCGGTCGCTGGAGAAGCCCACCACCTCGGCGAGCACCGGCTCCTTGGCGCCGTTGGCAATGAGGCACTGCGAACCCACCGGCACCTTCAGGCCCACGGCTTCGAGCACCAGGCCGGCCAGGCGGGTGAGCGTGCCGCGCACTTCCAGCGGCGTGTGGGCGTTGGCGCTGGTGCGCACATCGTCCATGAAATGGCCCCAGCGGCTGATCGGTTCAGACATCGCTTTCTCCCGGATCCCAGGCGTTGCTCAGCCCCAGATTGCCGATGGCGCGTGCCCAGCGCTTTTCAATGGTCGCGTCCACCGTGGAACTGGGCGAATGGATCAGGCAGCCACCGGGAGAAACGGCGGGATCGGCCACCAGATCGGGCGCGTTGTCGCCCAGGGTCTCGATCAAGGCGCCCTTGACGAGAGCAAGGTCCTCGGGGTGCATCCGCACGGTGGCGGGCAGGCCGTCTTCGACCATGGTCTCGAGCGCCTCGCCGATCACGGCGCGCAGATGGCGGGTGTTGACCTGCAGTTCCTGGCGCACCACCTGGCGGGCGATGTCGCAGGCGAGCTCCAGGATCTGACGGGCGATCTGCTGTTCGCTGGCGATCAACTGGTCGGCCATGCCGTGCAGCAACTGGCCCATGCGCACGGCGGTTTCTTCAGCGCTGCGGCGTACCGTGGCTTCCAGCGCATCGCGCGTTTCCTGGCTACCCGCGTTGTGGCCGTGTTGAAAGCCGTCGGCGTAGGCTTGCTGTCGGGCGTCGGAGAGCGCAGCTTCCAGCGCATGGTGGCGCTCGGTCTCGACCGCCACCGGCTCCGCTGGCAAGAGCGCCTGGTCGCTGCCGTCCATGGAAGAGAAGCGCCAGGCCGAACAACCGTCGATCTCTTCCCGAGGAACGAAACGGGTGTGAGGGTTGGGTTTAGACGAAGCCTTCATCGTCGCCTCCGCCGATCACAATTTGGCCCTCATCCGACAGGCGTCGGACAATCTTCAGAATGTCTTTTTGCTGGCCTTCCACTTCGGACAGGCGAACCGGCCCTCGGGATTGCAGGTCATCGCGCAGCCCTTCGGCAGCGCGCGATGACATGTTGGAGAGGATCAGTTCGCGCAGTTCCGAGGATGACCCCTTGAGTGAAATCACCAGCGCTTCCGTCGGCACCTCTTTCAGCACGAGTTGGATCGACTTGCCGTCGAGCTTGATCAGGTCCTCGAAGGTGAACATCTTGTCCATGATCTTCTGCGCCAGGTCGGCGTCGAAGCCGCGGATCGTCTCGATGACCGATGTCTCGATCTGAGTGCCCATCATGTTGATGATCTCGGCTGCGGTCTTGACTCCACCCATCGATGTCTTGCGGATCTTGTCGCCGCCCGCCAGAACCTTGAAAAGCACCTCGTTGAGGTCTTTCAATGCGACGGGCTGAATGCCTTCAAGTGTGGCGATGCGCAGCATCACATCATTGCGCGTGCGTTCGGTGAGGTTCTTCAGCACATCGGCAGCCTGGTCTGATTCGAGGTGCACCAGGATGGCCGCGACGATCTGCGGGTGCTCGTTGCGCAACAGCTCTGCGATGGACAAAGCGTCCATCCACTTCAGGCTTTCGATGCCCGAGACATCGCCGCCTTGTAGGATGCGGTCGATCAACAGGGAAGCCTTTTCGTCACCCAGTGCGCGCCGGAGTACCTCGCGCACATAGTTGTCGGTGTCGGACACCAGCAAGCTCTGCGAAGAGGCCACCGAAGTGAATTTCTGCATCACTTGTTCGACCCGTTCGTGGGACACGGCCCGGGTCTTGGCGATGGCCTCGCCCAGCTTCTGCACTTCTTTGGGGCTCAGGTGCTTGAATACTTCGGCCGCTTCCGCCTCCCCCAGCGACATGAGGAAGATCGCAGCGTCCTTGATTCCCTCGTCTTCCATGATCGTGTTTCCTTAGCTCTCTTATGCAGGCGCTTCGCCATTGACCCAGCTCTTGACGATGTTGGCCACGGCCACCGGGTTCTCCAGCGCCAGCCGTTTGGCGTCGGCCAGGCGCGAGTCGGTGTCGATGGGCATCGGAAGACCAGGACGCTCGGGCGCTTCGTTGAGCACCGCGCTGAGCTGCGGCACCACCGGCTCGGGCCTGGGCGGCACAGCAGGAGTCTTCATGAGCTTGAGCCCGGGGCGCACCATGCCCATGAGCACCACCAGACCCAGCAGCACCATGCCCACCGGGAAGGCCATGCTGCGCGCCAGGTCCTGGTTCGCTGGCAATTGCCACCAGGCAGTGCCTTCGGCCTCTTCGGCTTTGGTGACGTTGAAGGCGGCGTTGACCACGTTGACAGAATCGCCGCGGTCTTGGCTGAACCCGATGGTCTGGCGCACCAGGGCGGTCATTTGCTCCAGCTGCTCCGGCGGGATCGGCGTGGACAGTTCCTTGCCGTTCCTGTCGGTGCTGCTGCGGTGGTTGACCACCACGGCGGCGCTCAGGCGCTTGATCGTGCCGGTGGATTCGCGCACCACTTTGACGGTCTTGTCCACTTCGTAGTTGATGACCGATTCGCGGCGCGCCGAGCCAGCCCTGTCGCCGTTGCCGGCCACCCCCAGTGGGGCGGCCGCGCCGTTGATGGGTGCGGTGCCGGTGGCTGGCGGCTGGTTGGTGGTGGCGCCGGGCACGCCGGCAGGCTGCGCCTGCGGCGCGGTGCCGTCTTCCACGATCTGCTGGCTGCGCACCGTGCCGGGCTCGCCGCCCTGGTTGGGCTTGTGGAGTTCGCTGGTGGACTCGACCTGCGCGAAGTCCATCTCCGCGCTGACCTGGGCCTTGACGTTGCCCACCCCGACCAGCGGTTCGATCATGTCGAGGATGCGGCGGGTGTAGAGCTGTTCGAGCTGCTGCGTGTACTGGAGCTTTTCGACGTCGATGCCCTGCGCGGTGCCGTCTGTCGATGCCGAGAGCAGGGTGCCCGCGTCGTCCACCACGCTGACCGCTTTGGGATTCATCTCGGGCACGCTGGAGGCCACCAGGTGCACGATGCCGGCGATCTGCGCCTTGTCCAGCGTGCGGCCCGGGTGCAGGGTCAGCAGCACCGAGGCGCTGGGTTTTTGCTGTTCGCGGAAGAAGCCGTTCTGGTTCGGCAGCGCGAGGTGGATGCGCGCGGCCTGCACCGACGAGAGCGACTGGATCGAGCGGGTGAGTTCGCCCTCCAGGCCGCGCTGGAAGGTCAGGCGTTCCTGGAACTGGGTCATGCCGAAACGGTTGGCCTCCATCAGCTCGAAGCCGGTGACCGAGCCCTTGGGCAGGCCCTGCGAGGCCAGGCGCAGGCGCACGTCGTGCACCTGGTTGGCCGGCACCAGGATGGCGCTGCCCCCTTCGCTGTGCTGGTAAGGCACGTTCATCTGCGAGAGCTGGGCCACGATGGCGCCGCCGTCCTTGTCGTTCAGGTTGGCATAGAGCACCTTGTAGTCCGGCTGACGACCCATGAAGAAGAAAGCCAGGGCAATGCCCAGCAGGGCCAGCGCACCCAGGCCCAGCTTGATCTTCTGCGCTGGGTCCATGCGCGAGAGACCGGCGCTGAAGGCGTTGCGGTTGACCGGCTGGAGGTCGACTTCGGCGACGGTGGTGCTCATGGGAATGGGGCTCGGGTGTTCGGTCTCAAGCAGGGGAAATCACCCCTGTTGCGACCGATTATTCGGCCCCGGTGCCGCCCGCATAGCGGTGAAAAGGCCTCCCTTTGTGCCCCTATTCCCGGCGCGTTTTTGCGCGCCGTTCCCTAGTATCGGGTTGTGCCCCCATTTCTTGAGGAAGGATCACGCCATGGAAATGAGAATCTCCCCCATGCCCAGCCAGGGCCTGGGTTCGATCGGCCAAGCCGGCCTGAAGCGCCCTGCGGGCGAAGCCACCGGGGTGGCGGGCGGTTTTTCAGACAATTTCAAGACCGCGCTGAAAAACGTCAGTGCGGCGCAGAACGAAGCCTCCCGTCTGCAGACCGAAGTGCAGCTGGGCAACCCCAAGGTCAGCCTCGAAGAAACCATGCTGGCCATGCAGAAGGCCCAGATCGGCTTCCAGGCCACCATGCACGTGCGCAACCGCATGGTGTCGGCTTACACCGACATCATGAACATGTCGGTTTGAACCACCCCCGTCGCTTGCCCACTTCGTGTGGCCGCTCCGCCCCTCAAGGGGCAATGCGTGCGGCCCGGCAAAGCCGGTTCCACCGCATTCTGGACTGAGCTTCCCCTCGCTCGTCGCTTCACTTTTCCGGCGCGCGTGCCTGTGTCCAGGGCACCGCGGAACTGGCTTTGCCAGGCCGCCAGTGTCGCCCCCTGGGGGGTGACGCCGTAGGCGGCGCGGGGGGGAGTCAATGAACGCTGCCTTTAGAATCCATCAACTGTTCGAGGTCGTTGAGCCACGGCTCGGCCAGGCAGCGGATCTCGGCGTCGGCCCGCAGGATGCGCTGCATGATGCGGGCTTTTTCCTTGCGCTCTTCGGGCCCGAGGTTGTCGGTGCGGGATTCGTGGCGCAGCTGGGCGATAAGCACGGCGCAGGCGCCTTCGAGGTGAACGACCTGGTCCCAGTTTTCGGTCTGGGCGGCTTCCAGCATCTTCTGGCTGGCGTTGTCGATCGCCTTGTAGTAGTCAAGCAGGCTGTGTGCCATGTTCAGGCTCCCTGGCCCGTGACGGGCTGCAGGTAGGCCGGTCCTGGCCCTTTGATGAGTTTCCAGGACTGGGCCACCGGCTCGATCAGCCGGGTCACTTCTTCCAGCGCCCGGACGTCGTTCCTGAGGTTGGCCTGGGTCAGGCGCAGCACGCTGTAGCCGTAGAGCTGGTGCAGGTTGCTGGCGATCTCGCCACCCTCGCGCAGGTTCAGGCCGGCCTTGAGGCCTTCCTCGATGATGCGCACCGCCTTGCCCAGTGCCTGGCCTTTGGCCTGAATGTCGTTTCGCGCCATCGCACCGCGCGCGGCGGCGATGGACTGGAGCAGGGCCTCGAAGAGCAGGCCCACGAGCTGGTGCGGGTTCGCACCCTGGACGCTGGTCTCGGCGGCGACCCGTTGGTAGGCGAATGCGGCGCGTGATTTGACAGAGGTGAACATGGTGTCAATTCCTTGTGTCTGATGCCTTTCAGTATCGGCAGCAGCGCCAGGGACTGTAGTGCCCGGGGCAGGCAAATGAGGTGGAGCGTTCATCGTTTTTCCCGCTTGCCAGGCTCATCGAGGCCGGCATGAAAAAACCCGACCCGGCAGCGAGCTGCACACTGGTCGGGACCGGGAGGAAGCTGTTGCCCCACGCGTCAGCCGCTGCTCTTGTTCCACAAGGTGATCTGCTGCGAGACGAAGGTGTTCAGGCCGTTGAGTTTGCCCACGACCGCATCCATGGCGTTGTACTGCGCCAGCAGGCGCACCTCGGCGCGGGCGGCCCGGTCGTTGATCCGGTCCTGCTCGACGCCATTGCGCTTGATCGATGCCTGGATGGAGCTTGTCTTGCTGCTCACCAGGCCGTCGGCTGCGATCAGGCCGTCGGCAAAGGCCTTCACCTTCAGGCCGAAGCCGCCCGCCGTCGGGTCGGAGCTGGTGGTCGTGAACAGGGCCCTGAGCCCATCCAGGTTGGACAGCGCAGCGTCCATCTTTTCGGTCTTGATCTCGAGGGAGCCGCCGGTCTTCGCTTCAATGCCGATGTCCGACAGGCGCGAAAACGGACTGCTGGCGGTGACCGAGCGCATCATGCCGCGCAAGGCGTTTTGCAGGCCCGTCGCGGTGGCGTCACCCTGCAGAGGGCCGGCGGTCTTGGTGCCGGCGTCGTAGCGGGTGGCGTTGGCCAGCGTGCCGTTGAGCATGTTGTAGGCGTCGACAAAGCTCTTGAGGTTGCTGCGCACCGCTTCCAGGTCGGTGCTGACGTCGATCTCCACCGGTGCCGTGGTCACCTGCGAGAGCTGGATGGTCATGCCCGGCAGGGTGTCGGTCAGGCGGTTGCTGGCGCTGCTGATGGACACGCCATTGATGGTGGCCTGAGCGTTCTGTCCGGCCTGGGTCTGGCCCATGCCCGAGGGATTGGCGGGATCGAAGGCCAGACGCGAGAGACCGCTGGCGTCGCTGTTGTTGCCGTCGGCATCGTTCACCTCGATGCGGAATCCGTTGGCCTCCCCGGTGGCCGAAGAGCGCACCAGCAGACGTTCGCCCGAGGCATCACGCAGCACTGTGGCGCTCACACCGGCGCCGGCCTCGTTGATCCTGGCTGCAATGGCCGTGAGCGTGTCCTGGCCTGGATTGATGGTGATGTTCATCGGGGTGCCGGTACCCGCCGTGAAGGTAGCGCCCGACCAGGTGCCGAGTGAAATGGTCATGCTGCCCGATCCCATGCCGCTGCCGGTGGGCACGGCGGCGGAGGCGGTGGACTGCGCCTTGGCCAACTGCTGCACTTCCATCGTGAGCGAGGTGGCAGGTGCACCGGCCGCTGCGGTCACGCCCACCGCGGTCGGGTTCGACGAAGTGGCGGTGACGGCGCTCCAGCCGCTGTTGTTGGACAGCTTGGCCGCGGCGTCGCCCAGGGCCGTGACCTGTGACTTGATGGTGCCGTAGGTGGAGAGCCTGGTCTGGAACGATGTGGCCTGGGTCTGCAGCTGCTTGATCGGTGCCTTTTCCAGCGCCACCAGTTGGGTGACGATGCTCTGCACATCGAGCCCGCTGCCGATGCCGGGCGAAGAGATGGTGGCCATGGTGTGCCTTCCTCAGGATGGACGCACCGCACGCGAAGGCATGCGGTCTGTGCATCCCACGAACGGGAATGCGGCGGGGCAGTGGTCTGCCGCCGCCGCAGGGTCGCCACCCCGGGCGGGGTGACGATCCGCGATGCCGATCAGCGCAGCAGCGACAGCACGCCCTGGGGCAGCTGATTGGCCTGCGCGACCATGGCGGTGCCGGCCTGCTGCAGGATCTGGCCTCGCGAGAGGTTGGCGGTTTCCTGAGCGAAGTCGGCGTCCATGATGCGGCCGCGCGCTGCTGCCTGGTTTTCCGACGCCACACGCAGGTTGGAAATCACCGCATCAAAGCGGTTTTGCGATGCGCCGAATTCCGAGCGGGCAGAGTTGACCGCGGTCAAGGCGTCATCGATGTCGTCCATGGCGGTCCGGGCCGTTGCAGCGGTGGCACCCAAGGTGGCCGCAGCGCCTTGTGTGTTGGTGCCCATCGCTGTGGCGATGTTGGTTGTGGTGATCGAAATCTGGTTGTCTGCGGCGGTGTTTGCACCTACTTGGAAGCTGAAGGTGCCCGACGCGCCGCCAGTGCCGGTCAGCAACGCTTGACCGTTGAATGCGGTGTTGGCGATGACGCGGGCATTTTCTTCTGCCAGCTGCGTGAATTCATTGTTCAGTGCGGTGCGGTCATCCGCTGAGTTCGTGTCGTTGGCCGATTGCACGGCCAGTTCGCGCATGCGCTGCAGGTTCTCCCCGATCCTGCCCAATGCGCCTTCAGCGGTTTGCGCCAGCGAGATACCGTCGTTGGCGTTGCGGATGGCAACGTTCATGCCCTTGACCTGCGTATTCATGCGCTCGGCAATGGCGAGGCCGGCGGCGTCGTCCTTGGCGCTGTTCACGCGCAGGCCGGAAGACAGGCGCTGCATCGAGGTGGACAGCGAACCCGACGAAGCGGCCAGGTTGCGTTGTGCATTGAGGGATTGCACGTTGGTGTTGATGGTGCTCATGACTAACTCCTAAAAAATTGAACAAAAGTAATCCGGCATTCCTGCCAATCTCAACGCCCGCCTTGCGGCGGGCCGCCATGACCGGTGGCTTGTGGCGTGCCGGTTCGGCCCTGGGACCGCTGACCGTCTCGCCGCTTTGCTGGCCGGACGACGAACCTTTTTAGAAGTTCGTTGAGTTCAATTTCGGTGGTCCCGCCATATTCTTTAGCGCCAGGTTGTAACGGGTGGCCAAAAAAAAGTGGGTTTGTCAAGCCCTGTTCTGCGCTTCTGGACGGGCGTCTGCTGACCCCCGCCCCGGGCCCTGTGCCGGTAACCGGTGCCCGCATCCTGCGACGCACCACGGGACCATGTGTTCCTATCGGCAGCTGACCGGCTGGCTGCAGGGCACGGTGGTGACATCAGCGTTGGCGGTGTTGTTCGCGCACCCGCTTCAACGTCACAGCAGGGGTACCGCGTTGCCGCTGCACGCGCACGGATGCAGGAGATCGTCCGATGAGGCCGGACCCGTATGAGTACCAAGGTTGTAGGCAAATGACCGACAAGGCGTGAGTGTTCTTCCGACGCCTCGAACAGCCGTTTACCGATTCAAGTTTTTTGGGGGGTCGACACAATTGCTCACATCAGGTCATCAAACGTAAGCAACCCGCTCACACACACCGACCTGGCAACACAAGGAGAGATCACATGGACAGCGAACAACTCTTGGCCGAAATCCGCGAAGCCAACCTGACCTACCTGATGCTGGCGCAGAACCTGATTCGCAAGGACCGCGCCGAAGCGCTGTACCGTCTGGGTCTCACCGAAGAAGCCGCCGACCTGCTGGGCATGCTCACCACCGCCCAGCTGCTGAAGATCGCTTCGAGCAACATGCTGCTGTGCCGCTTCCGTGTGGACGATGACCTGGTCTGGAACCTGCTGACCAGCCACAACGTGAAGAAGGTGGACAACAGCACCACCACCCAGCTGCACGCTTCCATCCTGATGGCAGGCCGGTACGCTGAATCGATGGCGGCACATTGATCTCCCCCCGCGCCGCAGTCCAAGACACCCCCCGCGCCGCCTGCGGCGTCACCCCCCCAGGGGGCGGCGCTGGAGGCCCGGCGAAGCCGGTTCCTCGGCGCCCTCGGTTTGAAGACATTTCTCTTTCCCCTTTCTGGAGTTCGCATCATGGCCACCCCCAAAAGCATCCTCAACGAGTCGCGTGACATCGAGCGCGCTGTGGCCCTGATCCAGCTGGGTGCGCGCCTGCAGGTGCTGGAGTACGAAACCAGCCTGTCGTACGAGCGCCTGCTGCGCCTGTACAAGGAAGTGGCCGGCAAGAGCCCTTCCAAAGGCCAGCTGCCGTTTTCCACCGACTGGTTCCTGACCTGGCAGCCCAACATCCACGCCTCGCTGTTCCTGAACATCCATGAGTACCTGTCCAAGGCCAGCGATCTCGAAGAGATCGACACGGTCATCAAGGCTTTCCGGCTCTACAGCGAACAGATGCAGGCCAGCGCCATCGAACCCCTGCTGTCCGTCACCCGCGCCTGGCGCCTGGTGAAGTTCGTGGACAACGGCATGCTCACGCTCACCAAATGCTCGTGCTGCGGTGGCAACTTCGTCACCGAGCCCTACGAGAACGCCAAGCACTTCACCTGCGGCCTGTGCCAGCCGCCGGCCCGCGCCGGCAAGGGTGCTGCCAGTGGAGGCTTGCGCCTCCACTGAGGACTGGGCCCACCCCCATCGCTGACTCACTTCGTGTGGTCAGCTCCGCCCCTCAAGGGGCGATGCGAGTGGCCCGGCAAAGCCGGTTCCACCGCATCCTGGATGCAGACACTTTGCTTCGGACAGTTTGTAGAGCGCCCTGCCGCCAGCCGCTCAAAGTTTGAAAAGGACCCGCATCAGGGTCCTTTTCGCGTTCATGGGGTGCTTCACACCGACCTACAGTTGGTCGATAGAGAAAGCAGATTCAAGTGCCACACACCCCGGGTGTGGGGTTTCCGTCTTGTGAGGTCACCAGCATGTTCGTCATCATCGGTTGGGTCGTCGCCCTGGTGTGCGTCTTTGGCGTGTTCATCGCCCACGGCGGCAACATGGCGCCCATCATCAAGGCGCTGCCCTGGGAAATGGGCATGATCGGTGGCGCCACCCTGGGGGCTTTTCTGGTGAACAACCAGATGACCGTGATCAAAGGCACCCTGTCCGGTATCGGCAGTTGCTTCAAGGGCAGCAAATACACCAAGGCTCGCTACATGGAGCTGCTGGCGCTGCAGTTCGACATTCTGCAGAAGGCCCGCAAGGAGGGCCTGATGGCCATCGAGCAGGACGTCGAGAACCCGGACCAGTCGCCGCTGTTCAAAAAGTACCCCACCGTGGGTAGCGACCACCATGTCACCGAGTTCATCACCGACTACCTGCGCATGATGGTGTCGGGCAACCTCAACGCGCACGAGATCGAGTCGCTGATGGACGCCGAGATCGAGACCCACCACCAGGAGGCGCACGCGCCGGTGGCGGCCATCCAGCGGGTGGCGGGCGGTCTGCCGGCGTTCGGCATCGTGGCCGCCGTGCTGGGTGTGATCAAGACCATGGGCTCGGTGGGCCAGCCGCCGGCCGTGCTGGGCGCCATGATCGGTTCGGCCCTGGTGGGCACTTTCCTGGGCATCTTCCTGGCCTACGCGTTTGCCGAGCCTCTGGCGGGTTTGCTGGAGCAGAAGGTGGAAGAGAGCAGCAAGGAATTCCAGTGCATCAAGACCACGCTGCTGGCCTCCATGCAGGGCTATGCCCCGGCCACAGCGATCGAGTTCGGTCGCAAGGTCCTGCTCTCCAATGTGCGCCCGACCTTCGCCGAGCTCGAAGGACACGTCAAAGGGAAGAAGTGACATGGCTGGTGACGGAAAAAAACTCCAACCCATCATCATCAAGCGCATCAAGAAGGGTGGGCATGCTGCCCATGGGGGCGCCTGGAAGATCGCCTACGCCGACTTCGTGACGGCCATGATGGCTTTCTTTCTGCTCATGTGGCTGCTTGGCTCCACCTCCAAGGGCGAACTCGAGGGCATTGCCAGTTACTTCAGCGCGCCGGTGAAGGTGTCGCTCATGGGCGGCGACGGCACCGGCAACAGCGACAGCATCCTGCCCGGCGGCGGGCGCGATCTCAGCAAGTCCGCCGGCCAGGTGGACGGGGGCGATGCCGAGCGCGCCGCCAAGCTGATGGGCGCCCAGATGGCGCGCGCCGAGCTGGCGCGCAAGGACGCCATGCGCATCGACGCGCTGCAGAAAAAAATCACGCAATTGATTGCCAACACGCCGGAGCTGCAGGCCTACGGATCGCAGATCCGGCTGGAGAAAACCGGTGACGGTCTGCAGATCCAGATCGTGGACGAACAGAACCGGCCGATGTTCGACGTCGGCAGTGCGCTGGTGAAGCCCTACATGCGCGACATCCTGCGCGCCATCGGCGGCGCCATGAGCGATGTGGAGAACCGCATCGCACTGTCGGGCCACACCGACGCCACGCCCTACGGCAGTGGGGATCGCGGATACAGCAACTGGGAGCTTTCCAGCGACCGGGCCAACGCCTCGCGCCGCGAGCTCGTGGCTGGTGGCCTGCCGGATGCGCGGCTGGCGCGGGTGGAGGGGCTGGCTTCGAGTCGATTGCTGGAGCCGGCTTCACCCAACGGTCCGATCAACCGGCGCATCAGCATCCTGGTGCTCACCCGGGAAGCCGAATTGCGCTTGCTGCCCACGGCATTGCCACCCGAGCTCTCGCTGACCGATGCGGAGGCGCAGCCCGCCTCCGAGGCCGCTGCGCAGGGCGCGGTACTGCCCGGTCTTCAGAAATCCCCTGAAGTGACGACATCTCCTACACAGGCCGGCGGCTGATCCGCAGTCGGACCATCACTTTGACTTTTCCTCCACGGAGGTTTCCATGGCCACCCCGATGAAATTCCTGATCGTTGACGACTTCTCCACCATGCGCCGCATCGTGCGCAACCTGCTCAAGGAGATCGGGCACACCGACGCCGACGAGGCCGAAGACGGAGCGATCGCGCTCAACAAGCTGAAGAACGGCACTTTCAATTTCGTGGTGAGCGACATCAACATGCCCAACATGAACGGATTCCAGCTGCTGGCTGAAATCAAGAAGGATGAAACCCTCAAGCACCTGCCGGTGCTGATGGTGACCGCCGAAGCGCGCAAGGAAGACATCGTGATGGCAGCGCAAGGCGGTGCAGCCGGTTACATCGTCAAGCCTTTCACCAAGGCCACGCTCGAAGACAAGCTCGCCAACATCTTCAAGAAACTGGGCCTTTGAGCCAAAAGGGAGCCCGCCATGTCAGCCCATCATTCTTCGCCAGGCCATCCGGACATGTTCCAGCAGCTCGGCAGCATCACGCGCCAGCTGCACGACGCGTTGAAGGAACTCGGGTACGCCGAGAAGCTCAAGGGCACGGTCGATCAGTTGCCCGACGCCCAGAGCCGCCTGTCCTACATCGCCCGCCTCACCGGCGAAGCGGCCGAGAAGGTGCTCAACCATGTGGAGGGTGCAAAGGCCGAGCAGGCACTGATCGCCGAACGCGGACGCGCACTCAGCGACACGATCTCGCGCGTGCCCGGCCTGGCCAAGGCCATGCCCGAGTTGCTGGACTGGACGCAAGAACTGGTGGCTCACAGCGAAAAGACCGATACGCGCCTGACCGAAATCATGATGGCGCAGGACTTTCACGACCTGACCGGTCAGGTGATTTCTCGCGTGGTCCAGCTGGCGGGCACGATCGAAGAGCAGCTGCTGGGCCTGCTGCTGCAGTCCGCGCCCTGCGGCCAGCCCGGACAGGACCACGCCATCGAGCTGGCCGGTCCGGTGATCAGCGCGGAAGGCCGCACCGACGTGGTGACCGATCAGAAGGGCGTGGACGACCTCCTGGCCAGTCTCGGCTTCTAGCCTAGACTGGCTGGCCCACCCCCGCGCCGCCTTCGGCGTCACCCCCTTCCAGGGGGCCATGCGAGTGGCCCGGCAAAGCCGGTTCCACCGCATGCCGGGTTCGGGCATCGCGCTCCGGCTGTCCTTTTGCTTCTTGCTCGTTGAAAAGCGCGGTTCTGCACCGCCTTATCGCCCTTTAGTTTTGAGGGCCGGCTTCCACAATCTGACTCAACCCCGCACGAGTCAGATCCATGTCGTCCTCCACCCAAGACAAGACCCTGCCAGCCACCGAGCAGCGCCTGAAGAAGGCGCGCGAAGAAGGCAACATCGCGCGGTCGAAGGACGTCGGGAACCTGGCGGTACTGGGTGGCGGTGCGGCGGTGCTGATGGCCTTGTTGCCCACGGGTTTCGAGCGTCTGCTCAATGGCTTGCGCCTGCAGCTTCGTTTTGACCAGCAGACGCTGGCGCACCCCACTTTGCTGGTGGAGCGCCTGCACACAGCGGTGGGCGAATGGCTGGTGCTGGCGCTGCCGCTGGGCCTGCTGGTGCTGGCCATTGCCCTCGCCACCACCTTTGCCTCGGGCTCGTGGGCGCTCAGCAGCAAGCCGCTGGTGCCCGACCTGACGCGCCTCAGTCCGATCAGCGGCATGGGTCGCCTGTTCAGCAAGCAGCAGCTGGTGGAAACACTCAAGCTGGTGTGCATGACCGCCATCGTCGGCGTGGTCGGATGGCAGTTCCTGTCGTCCCACATGCAGGCCTTCGGATCGCTGCTCATGCAGCCGCTGGAGGGCGGTCTGGGACAGCTCGGCCAGTGGATGATGGCCGGCGTCGGCCTGCTGCTGATGGTGGTCACGCTGTTCGCGCTGGTCGACTTCCCGGTCCAGAAAGTGCTCTACGCGCAGCGGCTGAAAATGTCGTTCGAAGAGGTCCGGCGCGAGCACAAGGAAAACGAAGGCGACCCCCACATGAAAGGGCGGCGCCGCCAGCGCCAGCGCGAACTGGCCCAGCGCAACAGCATCGCGGCCGTGCCGCGCGCGGACCTGGTGGTCATGAACCCGACCCACTACGCGGTGGCCATCCAGTACGACGACGCCACCATGGGCGCCCCGCGCGTGATCGCCAAGGGTGCCGACCTGATCGCCATGAAGATCCGCGACGTCGCCCGGGAACACCAGGTGCCGGTGCTGCAGTCGCCCATGCTGGCGCGTGCCCTGTACGCCCACACCGAGATCGACGGCGAGGTTCCTTCGGCCCTTTACACCGCCGTGGCCCAGGTGCTGGCCTACGTGTACCAGCTCAAGGCGGCGCTCGCCGGGCGCGGTGCCATGCCGGGCGAGATGCCGGTGCCGCAAGTGCCGCCAGAGCTCGATCCGCACTGGAAAAAACCCGTTGCCGAGGCCTAAATGAACGCCCAATTCCAGATCCTCCAGCGATGGTTTGGCCGCTATGCCCCCTGGGCCAGTGGCCTGGCCGCCCCGCTGCTGGTCATCACCGTCCTGTCCATGATGGTGCTGCCGCTGGCACCCTGGGTGCTCGACACCTTTTTCACCCTCAACATCGCGATCGCGCTGGTGGTGATGATGGTTTCGGCCTACATGCGCCGCCCGCTGGACTTCTCGGTCTTCCCCACCGTGCTGCTGTTGACCACGCTGCTGCGCCTGTCGCTCAACGTCGGTTCCACCCGGGTGGTGCTGCTCGAAGGCCACACCGGCCCGGGCGCGGCCGGTGCGGTGATCGAAGCCTTTGGCCACTTTTTGATCGGCGGCAACTTCGCGGTCGGTCTGATCGTGTTCGTCATCCTGGTGGTGATCAACTTCGTGGTGATCACCAAGGGTGCGGAGCGCATCGCCGAGGTGTCGGCCCGCTTCACCCTGGACGCCATGCCTGGCAAGCAGATGGCGATCGATGCCGACCTCAACGCCGGTCTGATCGACGAGAAAGAGGCCAAGCGCCGCCGTGCCGAGGTGGGCGATGAGGCCGAGTTTTTCGGCTCCATGGACGGTGCCTCCAAGTTCGTGCGCGGCGACGCCATCGCTGGCATCCTGATCCTGCTCATCAACATCATCGGTGGCTTCGCCATCGGCATGCTGCAGCACGGCCTGTCGGTGAGCCAGGCGGCCGACAGCTACATCCTGCTGGCGGTCGGTGATGCGCTGGTGGCGCAGATCCCCGGCCTGTTGATCTCGGTGGCCGCGGCCATGGTGGTCTCGCGCGTGGGCAAGGACGAAGACCTGGGCGCGCAGGTGGTGGAGCAGATGTTCGTCTCCAGCAAGGTCATGGGCATCACCGCCGGCGTGCTGGGCCTGCTCGGCATCGTGCCGGGCATGCCGCACACGGTGTTCCTGGTCTTCGCGGCGATCTTCGGCGCCATCGCGTGGTGGCGCCACCGGCAAGAAAGCCGCCCGGCCCCGGCACCCGAAGCGCCCGCGCCCACCGCCGACGGCGAAGCCACCTGGGACGACCTGCAACCTGTCGATCTGCTGGGTCTGGAGTTGGGTTACCGCCTGATCGCCATGGTCGACAAGGCGCGCCAGGGCGATCTGCTCGCCCGCATCAAAGGCGTTCGCAAGAAGTTTGCCCAGGAGGTGGGTTTCCTGCCCCCGGCCGTGCACGTGCGCGACAACCTGGAGCTGCGCCCGAGCGGCTACCGCATCACGCTGCGCGGCGTGGTGGTGGGCGAAGGCGAGGTGTTTCCCGGCATGTACCTCGCCATCGACCCGGGCGGCATCGGCACACCGCTCATCGGCACCCCCACCACCGACCCCGCCTTTGGCCTGCCCGCGCACTGGATCGAAGACCGGCAGCGGGAGAACGCGCAAATGGCCGGTTTTACCGTGGTTGATTCCGAGACCGTGCTGGCCACCCATCTTTCACACTTGATGCAAGTCCAGGCCGCCAAGCTGCTGAGCCGGACGGAGACCCAGGACCTGGTTGAACACGTCACCCGCCTGGCCCCGAAACTGATCGAAGAAGTCGTGCCCAAGATGATTTCCATCGCCGCGTTCCAGAAAGTGCTGCAGCTGCTGCTGGAAGAGGCGGTGAATGTGCGCGACATCCGCACCATCATCGAAGCGATTGCCGAACACGCCACCGCCACCACCGATCCGGCCGAACTGGCCCGCCGCGTGCGCACCGCCCTGGCCCCGGCCATCGTGCAGCAGATCTACGGCCCGGTGAAAGAGCTGGAAGTGATCGCCATCGAGCCCGGTCTGGAGCGCCTGCTGATGCAGGCCCTGACCGGCGCCAACGGCACCGCGCTGGACCCCGGCGTGGCCGAGATGCTGAGCAAATCCGCCACCGACATCGCCAACCAGCAGGAAGAAAAAGGCGTGCCCGCCTGCCTGCTGGTGCCTGACGCCATCCGCACCGCCATGGCCCGCCTGCTGCGCCGCGCCGCGCCGCGCCTGCAGGTGCTGGCGCACAGCGAAATTCCCGACACCCACCTGATCCGCATTGGCCCGATTCTTGGAGAGCTCGCATCATGAACATTCAGCGATTCACCGCCCCGACCTCGCGCGAAGCCATGGCCAAAGCGCGCAACGCCTTCGGCGACAGCGCCGTGATCCTGTCCACCCGCTCGACCGACGAGGGCTTCGAGGTCATGGCCGCCGCCGAAGAGAGCCTGGCCCAGGTGACGCCCTCGGCACCGGCCCGGCCGCAGCCGATCCGCACGCGGGGGACGCCCGCCCCCCGGGCACTGGCGCAGCACGAACCCGATTCGGTGGAAAGCGACACCGAGCAGATGGCGATGAGCACGCTGTCCTTTCAGGAATACGTGCGCGAACGCATGCTGCGCAAGCGCCGCGCTTCGCTGAACGGCGACACCGTGGCCGCTGAACTGCCTGAGCCAGTGGCCGCCGAACCCCGCCGGGACGCGCGCCAGGCGCCACGCCCCGCCGCGTCGCGCCCCGAACAGATCCAGGTTCCGGTGCAGCGGTTCAATGCGCCGGCGGCCGCTCCCGCCCCGGTGGCACGGCCGATGCCCGCACCCATCCGCACCCGCCCGGTGGTCCAGCCCAGCTGGGAAGATTCGCTGCCGCCGCAGCACACCAGCGGTCACAGCGACAGCAGCAGCGTGGCGGTGGAGCTCTCGGCGCTGAAGGACATGATCGAGGAGCGCTTCAACACCCTGGCCTGGCTCGGGTCTTCCAAGCAGAACCCGATCCAGTCCAACCTGATGCTCAAGCTCATCCGCTCGGGTTTCTCGCCGGCCATGTCGCGCGCCGTGCTCGAACGCGTGCCCGCCGAATCCGGTGCACCCGAAGCCGTGCGCTGGGTAATGGACGTGCTGACCCGCAACCTGAAGGTGGCCGCACCCGGCGCCGGCCTGTGCGAAGAGGGTGGTGTGCTGGCCCTGATCGGCGCCACCGGTGTGGGCAAGACCACCACCGCCGCCAAGCTGGCCGCCCAGTGCGTGCAGCAGTACGGCGCCGGCAGCGTGGGCCTGATCACGCTCGACACCTACCGCGTTTCCGGCTACGAGCAGTTGCGCGCCTACGGCCGCATGCTCGGCGTGGTGGCCCACCTGGCGCACGACCGCGCCGCGCTGAAAGACCTGCTCAACCTGCTGGCCAACAAGCGCATGGTCATCATCGACACCGCCGGACTCGGCCAGCGTGACCAGCGTATCCAGGACATGCTCGACGTGCTCGACTTGCCCAAGGTCAAGAAATGCCTGGTGCTCAACGCCGGTGCGCACGGCGACACGCTTGACGATGTGCTCACCGCCTTCAAGGCCAGCTCGCTGCACGGCGTGGTGCTGTCCAAGGTGGATGAAGCCGTCAAGCTCGGCCCTGCGATCGACGCGCTGATCCGCCACCAGGTGGTGCTGCGCGGCGTGGCCAATGGTCAACGCGTGCCCGAAGACTGGCAGAACCCCGACGCTTCGGCGCTGGTGCGCATCTCCATGGGCACCGAAGGCAAGTCTGCCTACGACCCGCTCTCCACCGACATGGGTTTCTATTTTTCACAGGCCTCTTCCCGCGGCATCGACCTGGGAGCCTCGCATGTTTGAACACGGCTTTGACCAGGCGGCCGGCCTTCGCGGTGAACCGCCCCGCGCCGGTGCCGGGCTGATGCCGGTGGCCTGCCCCGCACAGCCCGCACGCGCCTACGAAATGTTGTGCACCCTGGCCGCCCACCTCACGGCCCTGGGCCGTGAAGCGGTCATCGTGGACGGCAGCGCCCAGGAAGCCAGCGAACGCCGTGGCGGCCACGACGGCTGCCACCTCGGCCTGCAGCACGCGCTGCGGGACACCTCGATCTCCGGCCTGGGCCGTGCGCCCGAAGGCGCCGAGTGGCTCGTCATGCCCGCGGTCCACGGTCTGCAGACTCTGCAGCAGACCGCCCGCTCCGCCGGTGCCGGTGTGGCGCTCGGCCGCCTGCTGTCGCCGTTCTCGCCCGACGCGCTGGTGATCCTGTTCGCGCCCGCCCAGACCTTGTGTTCCTTGTTCGCCGGTCTGCCGGCCCGGGCGCTGGTGCCGGTGTTGCCGCAGGCACAGGCCAGCATCGACGCCTACGGCTCGCTCAAGCTGCTGCACGGTGCCGGGCTCTCGCCGGTGCTGGCCCCGCTGGCACCGGGCTTCGAGACCGAGAGCGTCTCCCTGCAACAGGTGGTGGAAACGGTGGCTGACTGTGCCCAGCGCCACCTCGGCCTGCAGGTGCCCACCTGGCCATTGCACACCTGGGGCCTGCGGGTGCAGGAAAGCGCGCTCACGCGGCACAGCCACCGCGACACCCACAGACAGCAGCCCGGCATGCGCCGCGCTGCCACGGACCAGCGCCCCGCGGCGGCTGCCCAACCACTCTGGAGTTGAAGACGATGTACACCGCCAAAGGCACCCTCAACAGGGACGACCAATTGCGCAAATACAGCCCGCTGGTGCGGCGTCTGGCCCACCACATGATTGCCAAGCTGCCGCCCAGCGTGGAGCTCGACGATCTGATCCAGGTCGGGATGATCGGCCTGACCGAAGCCATCTCGCGCTTCGAGCCGTCGCAGGGCGTGCAGTTCGAGACCTTCGCCAGCCAGCGCATCCGCGGCGCCATGATCGACGAACTGCGCGAAGGCGACTGGATGAGCCGCGGCTCGCGCAAGAGCCAGAAAGACATTGAACAGGCCGTCCACCGCCTGCAGCAGAAGCTGCACCGTGCGCCGCTGGAAAGCGAGATCGCGAAAGAACTGGGCATGAACCTGGCCGACTACCAGCACCTGCTGGCCAAGGTGCGCGGCACCCAGCTGGTGTACCTGGAAGACATCAGCGGTCACGGCGACGACGAAGACGGTTTCCTGGACCGCCACCTGGGCGAGACCGACGCCGAGCCCTCGGCCGTGCTGCAGGACCAGCGCATGCGGACCGCCCTGGTGGCTGCCATCAAGGTGCTGCCCGAACGCGAGCAGCAGATCATGAGCATGTATTACGAGCACGACATGAACCTGAAGGAAATCGCTGCGGTGCTCGGCGTGACCGAGTCGCGCATCTGCCAGCTGCACAGCCAGTCCATCGCCCGCCTGCGCGCCAAGTTGCGCGAACACTGAGACCCGGTCGACCCCTCCTCAGCCAATACGTTTACCCGATGTGTTGGCGTCGACCGCGGTGACGGGTTCAGCGGTCCAATGACCCAACGAAATCAGCCAATGCGACCAGGTGCCCCCCTGATGAGAGGTGCCGACAGCGCCCCCGCAGGGCGCGTTCCGATGCCAACAGGATGTCCGACCCGATCAGGCGATCGGTGACCACAGATCCACAAAGCGCTCGACGCGGGCATGAAGGCCCTCGTCGACCGGCCTGACGAACTGCGCCAGGTGTTCGCCCACGCGACGGGCGCTCCCGTTCAATCCGTCGGCGTCGATGTCGATCAGCAGGTTCTCGTACAAAAACGCGATGTCCCGTTGAAGTTGGTCCTGCCGTGCTGGCCAGGCGGCGCGGTCCATCACCGCGTCGAGAAACGCTTCGGTGCTGTCGAAATCCCCCACAAACGGAGGCGTTCCCGAGCGGTACAGGGCGCTTCGTGACAACAAGCCAAAGGGTTTGTCGAGAAAGGCGGCTTCGAACTGCAGGGTGGCGAGGGTGAAGAGCAGGTGGTCGGCCGCGTCGACCACGCTGCCCACGTTTTCGCTCACGCTGACCACGTTCGACTGATCGGGCAGGCGCAGTGTCCGGCCCGAGAGGACGTTGAAGGGGTGCTCCTGAACCAGTACCCAGTAACCGCGCGCCTGTGCCACGCGGCACGTCTCGTCAAACCGGGCCTGAAGCAGCGCCGCCGACACACCGTGCTGGTCTTGCAGGGCGCTTTGGTGCAGGGCGTTCAGCCCGGGCTCTCCGTGGTTGAAGAAAGCCAGCACCACCGCGTCGTCGGGGATGGCGTGCCGGGCGCGCAGGGCCTCGCGCGACAGGCGTTCCGGTCCGCTGTAGCGACCCAGATCGGTGGCGCGGCGTGCACGCTCGCTCAGTTGCCTGAGCGTGGCGGTCTGTGGAGGGCAGCGTTCGCGCAGGCGACCCAGCGCCAGGCTAGTTCGCATCTCGCTCAGGTGGTTGTTTTCACCGGTGTCCAGCATGAGCGTTTTCTTCACCCAGCCGCGCTCCGCTGACCAGAACGGGATGTCGGCTTCGCGGGCCAGGGAACGCAGCACCCGCGTGGTGGGGTTCAGGCTTTGCCATCCCACCACCGCAGAAGGGCGCAGCGTGTCCAGCAACTGGCCCCAGAACTCGCGTGCCACCTGCAGTGCCTCCTGGGCCGCGGCGTAGGGGCACTGGTACCAGGCTGCCACGTCCATGACCTCCCGTTCCTCCACCGCCTGACCGGCGGACGGCCGCAGGCGGTAGCGCTGCGGAAAGTCGGTCAGCAGATAGGGAATGTCGATGACGTTCAGCAGGGTGCTGTTCACGGGGGTGGTGCTGACCAGCACCAGGCTGTGGCCATGCTGCGCGAGTTCGGCGCTGCACTGTTCCCAGAATGCTTCGATGGCAGGATCGACCGACGCGGGCACGCAGTGCATAGCGAGCACCACACCGTTGGCGATGGGGCCCGCTGCGCCGGGCGCGTTCTGCCAGGGCGTTTCGAGTGCCGCGTACCAGGGATCGCCCAGGTCGCGGGCGGATCGTGTGGAGGGTTTGGAGCCGGTCATCACCCACCACTCGCTGTCGGGAGGTATCGCCGTCTCCACCGGGACCTCTCGCAGGACGCGGGGCAAGGACGTCCAGCGGTGACCCGCCGCGCGGGTTTTGCAGCCGCTGGCGATCTGCTGGTACAGCCGTTCGCGCGTGAAGAAGGCGCCGAACTGCTGGCGCAGGCTGTCCAGCGTGTACACGTGCAGGTGGTGGGGGTTGGGATCCTTGCCGGTGTCGTCGCTCCAGTCGTTGGGCACGCTGCCGATGATCTGGCCTCCGGGCTTGAGCAGGCGGGAGAACTCGGCCAGCAGACCGACCGGGTTCTCGATGTGTTCGAGGGTTTCAAATGACACGATGACGTCGAACGACGCGTCGGCCAGACCGGCCAGGTGATCGGGCAGGTAGCCCTGCTGAAACGACAGGCGTGGCTCCACGGCTGCAAAGTTCTGCTGCCCGTAGTCGACCGCGTAGGCGCTGCCGTCGATGCCCAGCACGCTGGCGCAGCGCGACAGTTGGGCCAGCACATGGCTGCCGTAGCCAAGGCCACTGGCGGCGTCCAGCACCACATCGCCCGGACGGATCCGTTCGGCGGCGAGCTGGTAACGGATCACGTGGCCGTCCGAGCGTTCGCCGGCCTCGCGCGTCATGTCCATGTGCAGGTCGCGCTCGGCACGCAGTTTGTCCATGGGCCAGGCGGCCCAGGCTGCGTCAGGCACACGCTCCAGCGCCACCAGCTGCGGGCAGGCGTCCTCGTGCAGGTCTTCATAGTCGACACACAGGTAGTAGCTGGGGTGCTTTCTCCAGCCGGTCTCGAAAGCCATGCGCTCCAGCGCGTGGCGACGCGCCGGCAGCGTGTGGCGGGCCGGCCAGCCGGTGATCATCACGAGCAGCTGGGCCAGGCCCCCCCGGCGCAGCTCACCCAGCTGGTGGGCCAGCGCGGCCTCGTCGCTGTCGAGGTCGGTCATCACGAGCAGCGATCCAGGGTGGGTGGTGATGTCGATGCCCGTCAGGGCGACAGCTCTGTTCAGGCGGTCCTGCGAGGACTGGTTGCGGCGCATGTCATCGGTGATGGCACGCTGGTCGGCTAGGTTGGTCATGCGGAGGGTTCCGGAGCGTGAGTCGATGGGGTGGGGGTCGGCTTCGGGGGCCGCTCAGGCCGCCATGAGCGCGTGGTTCTGCGCCGCCTGGTGCCGGGCCAGCAAGGGCCGGAACACCACGCGGATCATGTATTTGCCGTGGTCCTGCTGTCCACTGGCGGGGAAATACATCATTCCCGCTTCGCTGAATTTCACCAGGGTGCCTTCGACCTGCTCCAGGCCGTCGAGGAAGACCGCCTCGCCCAGTGGCAGGTCTTCTCCGCGCCCGAGGTTGTCCAGGGGCACCCTCTGGATGCTGTCGAGCTGCAGCCATTCATAACACCGACCCCAGAGCACGCTCAGATCAAAGCTGGCGCTCAGGGGCAGGTGCAGACTGAAGAAGCCGTCGCTGGTGGCATAGGCGCGTTCGCTGCCCTGCTGGTACTGCGCCTGGTTCGCGATCAGGGTGGGCACGGTCTCGTGGCGGAAGCTCGCTTCCGAGGGCTTGATGCCGTAGCCGAAGCGCTGTTGCGACAGCAGCGTGGTGGACAGCGATATGTCCATGTGGCGCATCTCCAGCGGGTAGCCGATGCGCTGGCCCGCAAAGTCGCGGTTCATGAGCGCGAAACCTTCGCGTCGGTACTCGGCCACACCGGCCTCCAGGTTCGCCGTGGGCAGCAGCAGGTCTGTGCCCAGGTTGAACTCGAACTCGAACGCGGCCAGACACTCAATCTCGGCCGCGCTGGGGAAGTACACCAGTCGCGCAATGTCGGCCGCCGTCTGCTGTGCCAGCTCGCACGCGCCGCTGATGCGGGGGCGGTGGCGCTCCGGTGTGGCCAGGGCGTCTTTCACAAAACGAAGACCGGCCTCCTGGATATCTTGCACCACCGCGGCCTGGGGGCAGGGGGGCGCGCTGGCCGCGTGGACCGGATCGCCCGTTGCGGTGTAGTTCTCTGTAGACGGTTGATCCATGCTGCACATCATTTCAAGCAGGCCGATGTAGGCCGTCAGCGCATTGATCAGGCGTCCATCCACCTCGCGTTCATCGATCAATCCTTTGCGGTCCGAGGCACCCGTGGTGGTGTGTTTGGAGATCAGGTACAGACCAAACAGCTCGACGCCCAGTTCGTCCCGGAACACGCGACGCAGTCGGTTCTGCACGGTGCCGCTGTAGCCCAGATCCACCAGCACCAGCGTGTCGCCAGCCACCACACCGGTGCGCTGTTTCACGTGGGTGAACAGCCGTTCCCGGAATGCACGGGACTGTGCGAACACGAGCTTGAGCGTATCGTCGCGCAGCACCAGGCGCGCGAACTCCAGTTCGACGTTGTGGGCCTGGTGGGCTTTCTCCAGAATCTGTTTCGATTTCTGCGCGGGCAGCAGCAGCTGCCGCAGAAGCGCCGGCATCGACTTCTTCGACAGCGTCCCCGCCAGCAGCTGAACCACGTCGTCCTTGCACTGGAGTGAGGCGGCGATGGAGGTGAAACGGGACACGTTCACCTGCGACAGGTGTTCACCCAGAAAAGGCTCACATGCCCGGGCCGGCATATAGCCATCCCGCAGCAAAAAGGCCACCTTGACTCGCGCGCCACCGGCCTGGAGTGCTTGCAGTTCCTGGGTGATGAAGTGGGCAAAGTTGTAGAGCACCGGGCCGAGTGACTGGTAGCCGATCTGCGCCGCCGTACCAGTGGCTTCTCCGTGGTGTGCCGCCAGCTGGGCGTGAAAGTGGTTGGGCAGCGCATGGGTGTGCCGCAGCTCGGGCATGATCTGCAGCGCTGCGCTCGCCCGGCTGGCGAGCGACGTGCTCAACTCGCTGGGGTGGTTCTGCAACCAGGCCGAACCGATGCCCAGGCGGGCTGGCGCTTCATGGTCCGCCTGCCGGTTGTCTCCCAGGTGGAACAGCTGTTTCGGCTGGCGATTTTCCTGCCGCAGGATCTCTGGCCAGATGCCGGTCGTCTTGGCCTTGCCCACGTCGCTGGAGCAATACACGTGGTGGATGTTCTGGAAGCCCTCGCCCATCAGCTCGGAGAGCATGTGACGCAGCTGTGCGCTGCTGAGGTAGGTGTCGCTGACCACAATCACCCGCAGCCCGCGGGCCCGTGCCCGCTGGATCAGCCGGGCCACCGGCTCGTAGATGAACCCGTGAGCGATTTCGCAGTCCACCTCGGCAGCGACGGCCTGAGCGATCAGGGATTCATCGGCCAGCGGCATCATCTCGCGGTAGATGTCGCTCAGGGAGACTTCATAGGTGTCGGCCAGCAGCTTGCGCTTCTTGCGTGCTGCGCCTTCGCTGTTCTCGCGCATGCCCGCCGTGAGTCCATGGGTCTGAAACAGCGCACTGTTCTGCAGGCTGAAGAACACATCGGTGGGATGCACCACCTTGCGCCAGAGCAGCGTGTCGAAGCAGTCGATCGACAGCACCTGGGTGTGCGCGGGCAGCCGGTCCAGCAAGGTGTTCAAGTCCTGCGCACAGAGGGTGGTGGTCATCGCTGGCGTGGGAAAAACGAGCTGAGGCATAGGTGTTCAGGGGTCGCGGGTGGAACTGAAACCAATGTAGCGGCGGATATCCGCAGCCGAAGCACCAAAGTACGGGGGGTTCTGGCCACACTTTGGGTATTCATCCATGACCAGGGGTGGCACCGGGCTCCAGGTGGCAGGCGGATCCCTGTGCCAGGCCGCGTTCCAATGCGGCCACCAAAAAGCCGAAAACCGGCCGAGGCCGGTTTTTGGCGGGGGGAACGCTGATCCCGCTTCCCTGCGTTGTCGTTTCAGGCAGATAGGTAAGCTCTGCCGGCGCCGCCCAGTGTTCCGTTTGTCCGCCCGTAGGTGGCCTGCGCCGTCTGGGGCAGCAGGCTGTTGACCGCGCGCTGGCTCTGGGCGTGGTTGCGCAGCACGGCCTGGCGCAGCTGGCCAAAGCGCTGCGCGGCCTGCAGCATGTCGGTGCGCAGGGTGCCGACCAGGGAGAACTCGACGGTTTTGGGCGCCTGTTTCAACACGTCCTGGACGTCTGCGCTGGCCTGTTCCACGCCCGCGGCATCGCCCGCCAGCAGCGCGAATTCCAGCCGGTCCAGCCCAGCCTGCAGCGACGCGATCCAGGGGTGGGTGGTCGGGTTTGGGTGGGTCATGGCGGTGGCTCGGTTGGGCGTGGGGCCGGGGTGGCGGGTCAGCCGCGGCTGCTGCTCAGCATTTCAGCCGCGTTCGACAGCATCTTGTCGGCGATCGCTTCCGGGTTCACTTTGAACGATCCGTCGGCGATGGAGGCTTTCATGGCCGCGACCTTTTCGCTGTTGAACACGTCGCTGCCGGCGCCGCCCGCACCCGACAGGGCCTGGGTGGTGGACGATGACAGCGTGACGGTGACGCCTGCGGCCGGCTGCGGCTTGGCTGCCGCGCCCGCCGCGGCGGCTTCAGCGCCCGCGGTGGGGCGCTCGGCCGCTTTTTGCGGACCGCCAGCGACCGAACCAATGTACGAATCGGGTGATGAATCGACTTTCATTTCACTCTCCAAACCCCGGAGTTGGGGCCTTGTGGAAAGTTTATCGGTGCATCTGCGGGGGAACTTGAGCCCTTTTTTGTGGAGTGCTTCACGAAAGTGCTCCCGATGGCAGGGTCACAAGCCGATTTCCACCGACTGGTCGCTGCGCACCAGGCCGGTGACCACCTTGCCGCCGGGCAGCTTCACGCGGGCGGTCTGCCCGGTGAGCCCGGGGCTGAGCGCTTCGCCGGTGACCACGACCTGAAAACCGGTGCCCGCCGCGCTCACCTTGACCAGCGCGCCCGCTGCAAAGGCGGGAGCGGCGCGCACCATGTTCTGGCGCAGCGCCTGGCCGGGTTGCAGGGTAAAGGCGGCTTGCTGACCGACCCACAGGGCCGGGCTGGCCAGCACGCTGGCGGGGTGTTCGGCCCAGTCGATTTCGGCCATTTCGGCGTCTTCTTGAGCCAGCACCGCACCGCTGGCCACCGGTTGCCGGAGCACCCAGGCCGGACCCCAGGCTTTCACCGTGACCGGAACGAACACGTTCCAGCGCGTCGGGCCGTCCACGCAGCGCAGGCCGATGCGGCTGCGGCCCCAGAGGCGGGTGCCGGTGGGCAGGTGGGCTTCGACCCGGTTGCAGGGCGCCAGGCGCAGCCGGGTGTCGAGCGAGCCCATCACCACCTCGGCGCGCAGTGGGGAGCCGTTCGGGTCTGTGGCTGAGGTCAGCGCAGGTTGCACGAAGTCGCGCGCGATCTGCTGCAGCTCGGCGTTGCCGCCGGTCTGGGCGTGGCTGGCCAGGGGCCAGAGATAAACCGAGGCCAGGAACATGCACCACAGGGCCCAGGCGCTGGGCGGCGGGGCACCGAGGCGGCGAAAGAGGGGCAGGGCGGGGTGTGACATGGCGTTCTCTGGGTGAAGCGGTGGCATGGAAACCCATGCGTCCTGGCCGCCACTGTAGGCGGGCAGCGCGGCGCACAAAGCAGCGAAATGCCCGCCAAAGCGGCGCTTGTTCCGGGCATTGCCCGGCCTCAAGTTTTTCCATACTTGCCTCCACGCCGGTGACCGCATGCCTGGGTCGCCGCCCCTCACCCACCTGCCCGGAGGCCCACATGCTTGAACAGATGACCGCCCGACTGAACTTCCAGTCCAACGCGTTGTTGCTGCGCTCGCAGCGCCAGCAGGTGATCGCCAGCAACATCGCCAACGCCGACACGCCCGGCTATGTGGCGCGCGATTTCGACTTTGCCAAAGCGCTCAAGGATGTGACCGGTGGCCCCTCGCGCTCGGCCGTGAGCCTGACCAGCTCGGGCCACATGCGCCTGGGCACGGTGTCGGCCAGCCAGCCCGACATGGCCTACACCGTGCAGACCCAGCCCAGCCAGGACGGCAACTCGGTGGACCTGGACCGCGAGCGCGCCAACTTCGTGGACAACAGCATCCGCTACGAGTCCACGCTGCGTTTCATCAATGGGCACGTCAAAACGATGCTCAGCGCGATCTCCGGTCAGTGACCGAACGCTGAAAGGAAAAAGCCATGTCCATGTTCTCCATCTTCGGTGTCTCGGGCAGCGCCATCAGCTCGCAGTCGCAGCGGCTCAACGTGGTGGCCTCCAACCTGGCCAACGCCGACGCCGTGGCCGGGCCCGACGGCCAGAGCTACAAGGCGCGCCAGGTGGTGTTCCAGACCGTGCCCATGGGCGGCGCGGGCACCGCTGGTGTGAAGGTGCAGAACATCACCGAAAGCGATCTGCCCGGCAAGCGGGTGCACAACCCCGGCCACCCCAGCGCCGACGGCGAGGGCTACGTGACCCATTCCAACGTGAACCCGGTGGAGGAAATGGTCAACATGATTTCCGCCTCGCGCTCGTACCAGAACAACGTCGAAGTCATGAACACGGCCAAGTCGCTGTTGCTCAAAACGCTCCAGATGGGGCAATGAAGGATCTCTGAAACATGTACGCCTCAGCCCTTGACACCAGCAGCCTCGGCACCGCCGTGGGCAGCTCGACCGGCAGCACGTCGGCCAGCAACGCAACGGACCCGGCTGCCTCGCAGGACCGGTTCCTCAAGCTGCTGGTCGCTCAGCTCAACAACCAGGACCCGCTCAACCCGATGGACAACGCGCAGATGACGACCCAGATGGCGCAGATCAACACGGTCAGCGGCATCCAGGAACTCAACGCCACGCTCAAGGGCATGTCCGAGCAGTACACCGCCATGCAGGCCATGCAGGGCACGTCGCTCATTGGCCGCGAGGCGCTCGTCGCCGGCAACACGCTCACCTTCGATGCCGACACCGCCAAGGGCGCGATCGCGCTGGACAAGGCCGCCACCAACGTCACGGTCGACATCATGGGCACCAACGGCGCCGTGCTGGACAGCGTCAACCTGGGTGCGCTTGGTGCCGGCCAGCACGCTTTTGACTGGGACGCCAGAGGCGTGGACCCGGCCAGCGTCCGGGGCTTCTCCATCCGCGCCACCAGCGACGGCAGCGCCGTCATCGCCACGCCGCTCACCCGCGTGCCGGTGGCATCTGTGAGCTTCCAGGGGGGCGCCATGAGCCTGCAGCTGCAGAACGGCCAGACCCTGAGTTACGACCAGGTACGGGCCTTCATGTAAGCCCTCTTTCACCACACCGTACCTTTTCCCCAACCGTATTCCATCGAAGGACACCAACATGGCTTTCCAGCAAGGACTCTCCGGCCTCAACAGCGCCAGTCGCAACCTGGACGTGATCGGCAACAACATCGCCAACGCCAACAGCGTGGGCATGAAGGCATCGCGCGCTGAATTCGCCGAGCTCTACGCCAATTCGATCAACGCCTCGGGCGGTGGCAACGTGGGCATCGGCGTGGGCGTGAGCACTGTCTCGCAGCTCTTCACGCAGGGCAACATCACCATCACCGGCAACGAGCTTGACGTGGCCATCAACGGCAACGGCTTCTACGAGCTGACCATGCCCGACGGCTCGCTGTCCTACACCCGGGCCGGCCAGTTCAAGCTTGATCGCGATGGCAACGTCGTCACCAACCAGGGAGGGCAGCTCATGGCCTACCCGACCGACCCCGACGGCAACCGTCTGAGCTTCGAGTCGTTCCCGCTCTCGCTGCCCACAGGCGGGCCGATTCCCGCACAGCAAACGTCCGCGATCACTGCGGAATTCAACCTCGATGCCCGCGCAATGGTGGCCGCCACCGCCACCCCGCCTACACCGCTGAGCACTTACGGCACCTCATTGGTGGCCTTCGATCCGCAGGGCCTGGAGATTCCGGTTGGCCTGGCGTTCCAGAAGGTTAGCAACAACCAGTGGAACGTCTACACCAGCGTCAACGGCGCCGACCCTGCGCTGTCCACGCCGTTCACGCTCAACTTCATGCCCGACGGCACGCTCGATCCGGCCACCGTGGTGCCACCGCTCACGCTGACCTCACCGAACGACCCGGCGGTGACCTTCCCGGCCACGCTCAACTTCGGCAACGTGACGCAGTTCGGCACCAGCTTCGCGGTGACCAACCTCAGCCAGGACGGTTACCGCCCGGGCGAACTCACCAGCCTCAAGATCGAGGACAGCGGTGTCGTGATGGCGCGCTATTCCAATGGCCAGTCGCGTGCTGCGGGCCAGATATCCCTGGTGAACTTCCGCAACGCGCAGGGCCTCTCGCCCACCGGCGGCGGCAACTGGAGCATGACCTTCGCGTCGGGTGATCCGGTGCGGGGCGCGCCGGGCGAAGGCAATCTGGGATTCCTGCGCGCCGGTGCGGTGGAGGATTCCAACGTCGACCTCACCTCCGAGCTGGTCAGCATGATGACGGCGCAGCGCGCCTACCAGGCCAATGCCCAGACCATCAAGACGCAGGACCAGGTGATGAGCACCCTGCTCAACATGCGATGAATTTGAAGGCACTCCCGCCACGCTTCGCGTGACCCCCTCAAGGGGTCGGCGCCAGCGGCCCGGCAAAGCCGGTTCCGCGGCACCCCGCGACGAAGACACGCTGCCAGAAGGACTTTTGTATGGACCGCCTGATCTACACCGCCATGACCGGCGCCAACGCGGCGCAGCACCGCCAGCAGTTGCTGGCGAACAACCTGGCCAATGCCTCGACGCCGGGTTTCCGCGCCGAGCTGGCCACGTTCCGGGCGGTGCCGGTGCGCGGCGATGGCACCACCTCGCGCGTGTTCGCGCTCGAAGCCACGGCCGGGCATTCGGACGCGCCGGGCCCGGTCACCAGCACCGGCCGCAACCTGGACGTGGCGGTTCGAGGCAACAGCTACTTCAGCGTGCAGGGACTGGACGGCACCGAGGCCTACACCCGGGCCGGTGCGCTGGAGGTCAACCCCGACGGCACGCTGGTCAATGCCCAGGGTCTGCCGATGCTGAGCGACGGTGGCCCGATCACCGTGCCGCCGAACGCGATGGTGGACATCGGGGAAGACGGCAGCGTCTCGGCCCGCGTGCCCGGCCAGCCCAGCCAGGCGCTGGGTCGGCTCAAGCTGGTCTCGCCCGACGACGAGAACCGCCTCAAGCGCGGCGAAGACGGCCTGTTCCGCGGGCTGGCGGGCGACCCGCTACCGGCCGACGCACAGGCCCGCGTGCAGAGCGGCGCGCTCGAAGGCAGCAACGTCAACCCGATCGAAGCCATGGTCGGGATGATCGCCGTGGCGCGCCAGTTCGAGGTGCAGATGCGCATGCTGCAGAACGGCGAAAAGAACGACCAGACCGCCGCCCAGTTGCTCAGCCTGAACGGCTGAAACCTTTCCTGAACGGAGCACCCCATGATGAATTCGCTGTGGATTTCCAAGACCGGTATGCAGGCCCAGCAGACCCAGCTGGACGTGATTTCCAACAACCTGGCCAACACCTCCACCAACGGCTTCAAGCGCGCCAACGCAGTGTTTGAAGACCTGATGTACCAGAACCTGCGGCAGGTGGGCGCCAACAGCTCCGAGCAGAGCGAGCTGCCCACCGGGCTGCAGCTCGGCCTGGGCGTGCGCACCGTGGCCACCAGCCGATCGTTCACGCAGGGCAGCCTGCAGCAGTCGGGCAACAACCTCGATCTGGCCGTCAACGGCAATGGTTTCCTGCAGGTCACCATGCCCGACGGCACCACCGGCTACACCCGCGACGGCAGCCTGCAGCTCGACGCCCAGGGCCGCATGGTCACCAGCAGCGGCTACCCGCTCACCGCCGGCATCACCATCCCGGCCGAGGCGCAGAGCATCACCGTGTCGGCCGATGGTGTGGTGTCGGCCAAGCTGCCGGGCAACCCCACGCCGTCGGTGGTGGGCAACATCGAGCTGGCCAACTTCGTCAACCCGGCCGGCCTGGAGCCGCGCGGACAGAACATCTTTGGCGAGAGCCTGGCATCGGGCAACCCCATCACCGGTGCACCGGGAACGGCTGGCATGGGCAACGTGATGCAGGGTTTTGTCGAAACCTCCAACGTCAACGTGGTGCAGGAGCTGGTGACCATGATCCAGACCCAGCGCGCCTACGAAATGAATTCCAAGGCCATCACGACTTCAGACCAGATGTTGCAGCGGTTGAGTCAGTTGTAAGGCTCCCCCCGCCGCGCTGCGCGCGACCCCCCAAGGGGCAACGCCTGCGGCCCGGCAAAGCCGGTTCCGCGGCGTTCTGGTTCTTCGGGCGCGCGCGCCGGACGCTTCTGGGCACGTGCTCCGGCTGCTGGTTGGTTTGTATTGAAAGACTGTCATGAAACGCACCGCTCTCTCTTCCGTTGTTCTGCTGTCGCTGGGCCTGCTGCTCGGTGGTTGCGAGACTTTGCAGAGGTCGCCCAAGGTCGACGTGGTGCCGGTGGCGCCGGTGCGGTTTGCGGCGGAGCCTGCTGCGGCGCCGGCCACGGGCAGCCTGTTCAGTGCGGTGACGTACCGCCCGGCTTTCGAGGACCCGCGCGCCCGCCTGCCGGGCGACAGCCTCACGATCCAGATCACCGAGCGCATCACCGCCAGTCAGAAATCGTCTTCCAGCATCGACCGCTCGGGCGACATCTCCGGCAGCGTGTCGGCCTTTCCGTTCCTCAAGACGCCGCTGCTCGACAAGCTCACCGTGGGCGCTGAATCGTCGAACACCTTCGCGGGCCGTGGCGGTACCGAGAGCGCCAACACCTTCTCGGGCTCCATCACCGCCACCGTGCTGGAGGTGTTGCCCAACGGCCACCTGGTGGTGGCGGGAGAAAAGCAGATCGGCGTGAACGAAAACGTGGATGTGCTGCGCTTCTCCGGCACCGTCGACCCGAAGCAGATCCAGCCCGGCAACCTGATCGCCTCCACCCAGGTGGCGAACGCGCGCATCCAGTCGCGTAACCGCGGCGCGCAGGGTGAAGTGCAGGCAATAGGCTGGCTCTCGCGGTTCTTTTTGAGCCTTTCGCCGTTCTGAGCCTGCCTAGCATGGAGGGCATGAAGTCCCCACGCCCGATCCCTGCCATGCCAGCCCCGATCCAACGCCACCTGTTTGCCGCCCGCTCTTCAGCGCGCGACACGGTGCGGCGCGTGCTCGGTGGTTGTGCCTTGCTGCTGGCCGGCCTGGTGTGGCTCGGTTTCCCGCTCGAAGCGCAGGCCGTGCGCATCAAGGAAATTGCCTCGGTGCAGGGCGTGCGCACCAACCAGCTGACCGGCTATGGTCTGGTGGTTGGCCTGGACGGTACCGGCGACCAGACGACACAGATGCCCTACACCGCCCAGAGCATGCAGAACTACCTGCAGCAGCTCGGCCTGAGCCTGCCGCCCGGCGGCAGCATGCAGCTCAAGAACGTGGCCGCGGTGCTCGTCACCGCCCAGCTGCCTGCGTTTGCCCAGCCCGGCCAGAGCATCGACGCCACGGTGTCGTCCATCGGCAACGCCAAGTCGCTGCGCGGCGGCACGCTCATCACCACGCCGCTCAAGGGCGCCGACGGCCAGATCTACGCGCTGGCCCAGGGCAACCTGCTGGTGGGCGGCGCGGGCGCAGCGGCCGGTGGCAGCAAGGTGCAGATCAACCACCTGAGCGCCGGCCGCATCCCCGGCGGCGCCCAGGTCGAGCGCAGCGTGCCCACGCCGTTTGCGCTCGGCGACACCATCGACCTCGGCCTCAACAGCGCCGACTTCCAGACCGCGCGCCGCGTGGCCGAGGCGGTGAACAAAAAGCTCGGCAGCGGCACCGCCAGCGCGATGGACGGCCGCCTGGTGCGCCTGAAGGCACCGGCCGACGCCAACGCCCGCGTGAGCTTTCTGGCCGAGGTGGAAGAGCTGCAGCTGGAGACCACCGCCCCGGCGGCCAAGGTCATCATCAATTCGCGCACCGGCTCCATCGTCATGAACCAGGCCGTCACGCTCGGCGCCTGTGCCGTGGCGCACGGCAACCTCTCGGTCAGCATCAGTTCCACGCCGGTGATCAGCCAGCCCAATCCGCTGTCGACCGGAGGCCAGACGGTGCAGGCCGAGAGGGCCAACATCGCCATCACGCAGGACACCGGCGCACTCATCGAGATGAAGGCCGCGCCCAAGCTGTCCGAGGTGGTGCGTGTGCTCAACGCGCTCGGCGCCACGCCGCAGGATTTGCTCGCCATTCTTCAGGCCATCAAGGCCGCCGGCGCGCTGAACGCCGAACTGGAGGTGATCTGACATGCTCATCCCCGTTGCTTGCTCACTGCGTGTAGCCGCATCCCCCCTCAAGGGGGCGGCGCCTGCGGCCTGGCATAGCCAGTTCCGCGATGTTCCCGGTTGGGCGGTTGCTGTTCGTCCGGCTGTGAGCTCCGGCAGCACCCAGCGCGGCAACGTGACGGGCATGCTGCGTGTTGAGGCCGTCGCTTACCGCCGCCGTGCACAGTCTGCTCCCGGGAGGTCCGCGTGAGTTCGCTCTCCCTGTCCACCCAGGGCCTCGCGGCCGATCCCTCGGCGCTCAACGCACTGCGGTTCGGCGCTGCGGGCAAGGGCAACGACAAGGCCGCGCTCAAGGAGGCGGCCAAGCAGTTTGAATCGCTGTTCATGCGCGAGCTCATCAAGAGCATGCGCGAAGCCACCTCCAAGTCTGGTCTGATGGATGGTGAAGGCAGCGAGCTCGGCACCGATCTGCTGGACCAGCAGCTGTCGGTGCAGCTCTCGGGTCTGCCAGGTGGCCTGTCGGAAGCTATCGAGCGCCAGCTCGGCCGCCAGATGGGCATCACCAGCCCGGGCAGCGCGCTGCCGCCGGGCAGCGCCACGCCGGCCAGCACGGTCAGCCGTGCCACGGGCGGTTCGCGCCACGCGGGTTTTGTGAACCAGCACGCGCAGGCCGCCGAAGCGGTGTCGCGCGAGTCCGGCATTCCCGCCAGCTTCATGATCGGCCAGGCCGGCCACGAAACCGGCTGGGGCAAGAGCGAGATCCGCCACCGCGACGGTTCGCCCTCGTTCAACCTGTTCGGCATCAAGGCCACCGGCAACTGGAAGGGCAAGGTCGCCGAGATCGTGACCACCGAGTACGTCAATGGCACACCGCAGAAGACCGTCGCCAAGTTCCGCGCCTACGACTCCTACGCCGACTCCTTCCGCGACTACGCCCGGCTTATAGGCAACAGCCCGCGCTACGACCAGGTGATGGAGCAGGTCGGCTCGGTGCAGGGTTTTGCCACCAGCCTGCAAAAGGCCGGCTACGCCACCGACCCGCAGTACGCCATCAAGCTCAGCCGCGCGATCAACATGACGCTGGGTTTGCAGCGGGCCCAGGGCTGAAACCCGGAAGAACACCATGTCCGCCGCGCTGAACATCGGAACCCGTGCCCTCACCACCAACTTGGCGGCCTTGCAGGTCATCGGGCACAACATTGCCAACGTCAACACCGAAGGCTATTCGCGGCAGAACGTCCAGCTGCAGATTTCCGACTACCAGCAGTTCGGCAACGGCTTCTTCGGCAAGGGCGTGGAGATCAACACCGTCACGCGGGCGCACGACGCCTACCTGACGCGTGAAGCCTCGCTGGCCAAGTCGGTCGCCTCGGCCGACAGCCTGGTGCTGGCCAAGCTCAAACAGCTGGAAGATGTGTTTCCGATCGGCGAGGCCGGTCTGGGCGCCGCCATGAACGACATGCTCAACGCCTGGTCGGACGTGGCGTCCTCGCCGGGCAACCTCACCGCGCGCGTGGTGGTGATCGCCCGCGCCGAGGAACTGGCGGCGCGCATGCGCAACACCGCCGGGCAGATGGATGGGCTCAAGCAGAGCAGCGAGCTGCAGGTGGAAGGCACGGTCAACACCGTCAACCAGCTGGCGAAAGACCTGGCGGCGCTGAACCAGCGCATCATCGAGACGCAGGGCCAGACCCACACGCCCAACGACCTGCTGGACCAGCGCGACCAACTGCTCAGCCAGATCAACCAGTACATCCAGACCACCACCGTGCCCGCCGATGACGGCACGGTCAGCGTCTTCGTGGGTGGCAGCCAGCCGCTGGTGCTGGGCCAGCGCGCCAACAGCCTGGCCATGACCCGCGACGCCACCGACTCCTCGCGCGTCGGGCTGTCCTTCGTGCAGGGCGGGGTGGCCACCGCGCTGGACGATGCGGTGCTCGGCGGCGGCGAACTCGCCGGCCTCATGACCTTCCTGCACAAGGACCTGCCGGACCTGCAGAATCAGCTGGGTCGCATGGCGCTGGCGCTCGCCACCGAAATGAACGAGCAGCAGAGCCTGGGCATCGACCTGAATGGCGTGGCCGGTGCCGACTTCTTCGTGCCGCCGGCACAGGCGCCGGGCCTGCCCGCGCCCACCAACACCGGCAACGCCACGATCAGCGCCGCGGTGGCCGACCCGACCGCCCTGGTCGCGTCCGACTACGAGCTGCGCTTCGATGCCGCCGGCGTGAATGTGGTTCGCCTGAGCGACGGGCAGACCACGTCGTTTGCGAGTCTGCCCGCCGAAGTGGACGGCCTGAGCTTCGAACTGGACGCCGGAGCCGCCGCCGTGGGCGACCGTTTCCTGGTGCGTCCCTTCGCGGCGGCCGCGCGCGACCTGAACATGGCCATCAGTGCGCCCGATCGCCTGGCCGCCGCCAGCCCGGTGCTGGTCGAACCGGGGTCGGCCAACAGCGGCGGCCTGAGCGTGGAGAACCTCTACGCGGTCAGGCCCTCGGCCAACCTCACCGACACGGTGACCCTGACCTTCCTGGCCGACGGCAGTTTCACCACCAACGCCCTGGACCCGGCCAACCCGCCGCCCGACAACCCCGGTCCGCCCCCCAGCTACAACTACGTGCCCGGTCAGCGCATCGAGCTCAACGGCTGGAGCCTGTCGCTGCGGGGCAACCCCACCGTGGGGGACAGCTTCACCGTCTCCGCTGCGCCACCCGGCTCCACCCAGCAGAACGCGGGCAACGCCAGTGCGGTGCTGGCCCTGCGCGAGCAGCCCACGTTTGACGGCGTGCCCCTGGCCGATGGTTACGCCAGCCTCTTTTCCGGGCTGGGCACCCGGGTGCAGGGGGCGCAGTTCGCGTCGGCCTTCACCGCGCGGGTGGCCACCAGCACCGAGACCGCGCGTGCGGGCATCTCGGGTGTCAACCTGGACGAGGAGGCCGCGCGGCTGCTGCAGTTCCAGCAGTCCTACCAGGCGGCGGCGAAGTTCCTGCAGATTGCGCAAAGCACCTTCGACACCCTGCTGCAGACCGTGGGTCGCTGACCGATCCGAAAGGCCATGCCATGAGAGTTTCCACCGCCAACAGCTACGACAACACCGTCAGCACCCTGGCCCGGCGCCAGGCCGAGCTCGCCGCGCAGCAGGAGCGGCTGTCCACCGGCAAGCGGGTGCTGCGCGCCAGCGACGACCCGGTGGCCGCCACCCTCTCCGAGACGGCTCAGAACCGGCTCTCGCGCACGCAGGCCGACCTGCGCGCGCTGGAGGCCTCGCGCTCGAGCCTGCAGCAGGCCGAGACCGGTCTGGCGGAATCCGGCGATCTGCTGCAGCGGGTTCGCGAGCTGATCATCACCGCTGGCAACGGCAGCTTCGGCCCGAGCGAACGGGAAGACATCGCCAAGCAGCTGGAGGGCCTGCGCGAGCAGCTCATCGGCGTGGCCAACCGGCAGGACAACGCTGGCCGCACGCTGTACGGCGGCCTCGGCGGCTCCAGCACCCCCTTCATCGACCTCTACGGCCCCTCGGGCGGTGGCGTGCGCTTCGAGGGCCAGCGCGGCCAGCAGGCGCCGGGCAACACCTCCTTGCCACAGGCGCTCGACGGCGAAGCGATCTGGATGCGCATCCCGCAGGGCAACGGCAGCTTTACCCTGAGCTTGCCCACCACCAACACCGGGGCCGTGCGCACAGGGCTCGGTCAGGTCACCGACCCGGCGCTGCTGACTGGGCATGACTACACCGTGAGCTTTGCCAGCGTGGCGGGCGTCATGCAGTATTCCGTGACGAACCAGACCACCGGCACGCCGGTGCCTGGCCACACCGGGGTGCCTTACGAACCGGGCAGGAGCATCGGGTTCGATGGCATGTCCTTCGACATGATCGGCGCCGCAGCCGACGGCGATGCGATCGAGTTGCGCCCGGTCACCGCGCCCACCGACATCTTCCAGGTGGTGCAGAACGCGATCGACACCTTGCGCTACACCGGTGCCAACCGCAGCGCCAACCAGACCCAGGAGCTGGCGCGTTCGCTCGGTGAGGTCGATGCCGGTATCGACCGTGTGCTGCTGGCGCGTGGCCGCGCGGGTGAGTGGCTCAACCGCGCCGACTCGCTCGACGGCCTGCTGGAGACCCGCTCGGTGGCCTACGAAACCGAGAAGTCGCAGCTGGAGGACCTCGACCTGGTCAAGGGCATTTCGGACTTCCAGACCCAGCAGCTGGGCCTGGAGGCGGCCCTGAAGTCGTACGCGCAGGTGCAGCGGTTGTCCCTGTTCGAGTACGTGCGCTGAAGCCGGCATGCCAGCGACCCGCTTTCCGCTGCACTGAACCATGAACCACTCCATCCTGGACAGCATCGCTCTGGGCTACCAGCCGGTGTGGAACCGTGCGCGCCACCTGGCCGCCGTGCGGCTGAACATGCACACCGTGAACCCCGATGCGGTGGACGCCGAGCACCTGCTGCAACTGCTGGGCGACGACTGGCCGCTCTCCGCGCCGGTGCTCATTCTGTCGTTCGACCGACCCGAACTTTGGCGCCAGGCGCTCGGCTGCGAGCCGGTGCCCAACACCTGGCTGGAAGTCCCCGGTCTTCCCTTCACCAACCCGGAAGACCTGGCCGAGCTTGCCATCGCCGGCCACCGAGGTCATCAGCTGCTGCGCCACACCGCGCTGGGCGAGGTGCGCGGCGAGATCATCGCTCCGCTGGGCGTGCGCAGCCTGCTCAGCCTCAGCGCCGAAGAGGCTTTGCAGGCCCTGCAGGCGCGGCCCACCGAGGCGGTGCCCGTGCCCGCACAGCGCAGCCCGGTCGTGCCGGGACAGATCATGGAGGGCGTGGCCTCCCGGGCGCTGGCCGACCACTGTCTCGACGAAGCCGGTGCCTGGGGCCTGCTCGGCTGGCCCGACGACGATGCATTGCACGCCTTTCGGCACCAGCCCATGGCCTGCGACGCTGGTGTCATCCACCAGGTGCGCGAAGCGATCGAGAAAGACGCCTCGCTCGACCAGCTGGAGCGCTACGTGCGGCAGGACCCGGTGCTGGTCTACCGCCTGCTGCTGCTCGTCAACTCCGCTGCCTACGGGCTGCGCCACGAAATTGAATCGCTTCGCCACGCGCTCATGATGCTCGGCTTCGGCGCGCTCGACACCTGGCTGCTCAATCAGCTCAATGGCGCCGAGACCGACACCGCCCTGCACCCGGTGCGCTACGGCATGGTCATGCGCGCGCGCCTGGCCCAGCACCTGCTCGACACCGGTTCCGAAGACAACCTGCGCGCCGAGGTGTTCCTGACCGCGCTGTTCGCCCAGCTCGACCGCCTGCTGCACAAGGGCCTGCCCGAACTGCTGGGCAAGCTGCCCCTGCCCGGCCGGGTGTACGACGCCCTGCTGCGCGAGACCGGCCCCTACAACGCCTACCTGGCCGTGTCCGAAGCCCAAAGCCACCCCGCGCAACTGCACCGGCTCGCCGAGACCTGCGAGCACCACGGCATCAGCCTGGAGCAGGCCAACCGCGGTCTGCTGCGCATGCTTGCCACCAGCCGCGACCAGCGGCGGGGATAGAGATCACCCCCTGCGCCGCTGACGCGGCTTCCCCCTCTGTGGCGCGCCTGCGGCGCTTCGAGGGGGACGCACCCTGTGGCCCGGCAAAGCCGGTTCCACGGGTGCACTGGACCAGACGCCCAGACACGTGCGCCGAGTGGTGAGGCGTGGGGGCTCACCGCTACCATTGCGGCATGAGCCACCACACCAGCGCCCTCGTCCTCTTCTCCGGCGGGCAAGACTCCACCACCTGCCTGGCCCACGCACTGGCCCGCTACCCGCGCGTCGAGACCATCGGATTTGACTACGGGCAGCGCCACAGCGTGGAAATGCAGGCCCGCCTGGTGGTGCTGCAAAGGCTTCGCGAGCAGTTTCCCGCCTGGTACGAACGCCTGGGCGAAGACCATGTGCTCGATCTCGCCGTGCTCGGCAAAGTGAGCGAAACCTCGCTCACCCGCGACATGGCCTTCCGCATGGAGAGCAACGGCCTGCCCAACACCTTCGTGCCCGGACGCAACCTGCTGTTCCTCACGCTCGCCGCCGCGCTCGCCTACCGCCGCGGCATCCAGGTCATCGTCACCGGCGTCTGCGAGACGGATTTTTCAGGCTACCCCGACTGTCGGGACGACACCATGAAAGCGCTGCAGGTCGCCCTCAGCCTCGGCATGGACCACCGCTTCCTCATCGACACCCCGCTCATGTGGATCGACAAAGCCGCCACCTGGCGCTTGGCGCAAGCGGTCGGCGACGCATCGGGCGTGGCTGGCGGCGGACAGACGCTGCTGGACCTGATCGTGGAACACACCCACACCTGCTACCTGGGCGACCGGGAACATCGGCATGAATGGGGCTATGGCTGCGGCATCTGCCCGGCCTGTGAGTTGCGAGCGCGGGGGTGGGAGCTGTTCCAGCTGCAGAGCTGACATGGATTCTTTGTATGGTGATGGCCAACAGGTGGGCGGATCAAGTCTGAAGTGCAACACCCTGGGGTTCAATGAACAAGGGTCCAGCAATTCGGAGTAATTCGGGGTCAGATTCCGATTCATCCATTGCGTACTTGGCCATCGCACCCCACCAGAGACCAGCCTCCCCATCCCGGCAAAGTACATCACCCCACCATGCTGACCACCCTCTTCACCATCGCCGTCCTGCACTGGGTCATGCTCGTGATCCCCGGCGTCAACTTTGTGCTGATCGCCCAGCTGGCGGCGGGCAGCACGCGCGGCGTTTCGCTGGCGGCGGTGGCGGGCATCACCACCGTCACGCTGACCTGGGCGACGCTGGCGATTCTGGGCATGGGCGCGGTGTTTGCCGCGCACCCGGCGTTGCGCCAGGCGTTCCAGATCGCGGGCGGTGCCTACCTGTGCTACCTGGCCTTCAAGCTCTGGCGCGCTGCGCCGGTGGATGCGGGTGCCGAGGTCAAACCGGTCACCACCAGCCGGGCGGCGGCGTTTCGCATGGGCTTCATCACCAACGTGTTCAACCCCAAGACCGCGCTGTTCTTTGGCAGCGTGTTCGCCACGGCGCTGCCGCCGTCGCCCAGCCTGTGGCTGCTGGCGGCGGCGGTGCTGCTGGTGTGGTTGAACGCGGTGGTCTGGCACGTGTTTCTGGCGCTGGCTTTTTCGCAAGATCGCATCCAGGCCATTTACCAGCGCTGGCGCACCGCGCTCAACCGGGGCGCGGCTGCGCTGGTAGGCGCGTTCGCCTTGCGGCTGCTGGTGGTGACGCTGCAGGAGTGGCGGGCCAAAAGCTGAACCGGTAGGCACGCCTGCCGCTGTCAGGCAGGCAAGTGCACGCCGCCCGCTCATGCTCCCCGGTACAGCCCCGTGCCCATGAAGACGCTGCCCATCCACGTGGGGTGCACTTCAAACCGGTCCAGTCGGGCGGCGAGTTCGCTCCAGGGTTTGTCGAGTCCGCTGAGCGAACTCACCGAGTACGCGGCCGCGCCCATCACGAACAGGTTGACCGGCCAGGCCCAGGGCGCGGCCCATTGCAGCCCGGTGGCCACCACCCGCGCGCCGGGCTTGAGGTGGCGCAACACGTTGTCCAGCGCGGCAGGGCGGCGAAGGATGTCGTGGGTGAAGTGGAACAGCGCGGCGTCGGCCCGACCTTTCCATTGCGCGTCTTCCACCGGCGCCTGCACCAGGGTGACGGGATGCCCGCTGAGCGTGGCCAGGCGCTCCCGTGCCCGGGCCATCATCTCGGGGCACTGTTCGATGGCCACAATGTGGCCCTTGGGTCCCAGCCGCTCCAGCAGCGGCGCAAAACTCAGGCCGGTGCCGCAGCCCACGTCAATCACCACCTCGCCTGCTTGCAGCTGCAGGCGCCCGATGGCCTCTTTGCGCAGCGGTTCGAACGGTAGCAGTTCGGTGTCGTACTGCTGAGCCCGCGCGCGGTATTGCTCCAGCGCGACGTGCCGGTCGGGTGCTGTATCGGTGTTCTTGGAGGGCTCGCGTCGGGTCATGGCCGTCTCCATGTGGGTGAACACCCAGCGTACGACCTTGGTCGCCGGACCGCAAGGGCCCGGGAGGCGAACGGATTGACCTGGATCAGAAACAGGCCGTCAGCCCGGCACGACCCTGAAGCGGCTTTCGCCATCTTCGCTGTCCACCAGCGTCCAGCGCTGCCGGTGGAAAGCGGCCACGCCAGGGCGGTGGGCGATGGAGATGAGCGCGCCGTCTTGCTCGGCCACCAGCGCCTGCAGGCGTTCGTACAAGGTCTGTTCGGCGGCTTCGTCGAGCGCGCTGGTGGCTTCGTCGAGGAACAGCCAGCGCGGCTTCTTCAGCAGGGCGCGGGCCATGGCCAGGCGCTGCTGTTCGCCGCCGGAAAGCTTCTGACCCCATGTGTCTTCGCGGTCCAGCTCGTCGGCCAGGCGCGGCAGCAGGGCGTCGCGCAGGGCTTGCTGCAGCTCGGCGTCGGTGTAGCGGTCGGGCGTGGCGGGGTAGGCCAGCGCGTCTCGCAGCGCACCGTTGGGGAAGTACGGCTTTTGCGGCAGGAACATGACGCGGTCGTCGAAGTCTGGCGGGCGTTGCAGCTTCGCTCGCGCCCAGGGCCAGATGCCCGCGATGGCGCGGAACAGGGTGGACTTGCCGCTGCCGGATGGGCCCTTGATCAGCAGCGTGTCCCCGGGCGCCACCTGCAGGCCGCTGGCGGCGATGAGCTGTGTGCCATCGGGCAGGCCCAGTTGCAGCTGGTCCAGCGCCAGGGCATCGCGGCTGTTGACGGTGGACTGCGCTTCCACCGCATCGTGGTTGGCCTGCAGCGCCTGGAAGCTGGCTTCAAAGCTGGTCAGGCGGTCTGTGGTGGCGCGCCACGCGGCCAGGCTGTCGTAGTTGTCGACGAACCACGAGAGCGAGTCCTGCACCCGTCCGAAAGCCGACGCGATCTGCATCAGCTGGCCGAGCTGGATGGCGCCGCTGAAGAAGCGCGGCGCGGCCACGATGAAGGGAAACACCACCGCAGCCTGGTTGTAGCCCACGGTGAACCAGGTCAGCCGCTTCTGGCGCCGGATCAGCGCCAGGTAGTTGGACAGCACGGCGGTGAAACGTCCGCCGATCTGCTGGCGCTCCACCGGCTCGCCGCGGTCCAGCGCGATCGATTCGCTGTATTCGCGCACGCGCACCAGGTGGTGGCGAAAGTCGGCCTCCACCCGTTGCTGCTGGAAATTGAGCTGGATCAGCGGGCGCCCCACGTAGTGCGTGATCACGCTGCCGGCCAGCGCATAGACCACCGCCATCCAGACCATGAAACCGGGGATGGAGTAGTCGCTGCCGTTGAACGAAAACGCGAAGCTGCCCGAAAGCCCCCAGAGGATGCCGACGAAGCTCACCAGCGTGACCAACGCATTGAGCAGGCCCATGGTCAGGCTCACGGTGTAGGTGGTGAACTGGTTGATGTCTTCAGCGATGCGCTGGTCCGGGTTGTCGGGGTTGGCGCCTTCGGTCTGGGAAAAGCGCGACAGTTCCAGCTGGTAGAAGGCCTTGTTGGCGAGCCAGCGGTCGAGGTAGTGGCCGGTCATCCAGGCGCGCCAGTGCATCTGCAGCAATTGTGTGAGGTAGAAGCGGTAGACCGCGATGACGATGAAGCCGAACGCCAGGTAGGTGAAGCGCCCCAGCTCGCGCCAGAACACCTCCGCGTCCTTGTTCTGCAGGGCGTCATAGAACACCCGGTTCCATTCGTTGATGAGTACCAGCATGTAGACCGCGCCCAGGTTGAGCGCCACGATGGCCACCAGCAAAATGCGCGCCCTCCACCTATCTTCCGACAGAAAGTAGGGCATCGTGAGCGCCCCCACCTTGCCAGTGAACTGGCGGAAACTCTGGAGTTTGGAGAGTGTCTGGGTCATGGGGTGCTCTCACGCGCAGCGCGGCGCAGGGGTGATCATCCGTTCGATATGCCGCTGGCCACGTGGCCGCTCGGCACGTGCAGCGCGGCCGATTCGATGTGGCCGGTCTGGTCATCAAAGAAAAAGTCGGGCTCGAACTCGCGCAGGAACTCGCCCTTGGGCAGACCGCCGAGGAACATGGCCTCGTCCACCTCGATGTTCCAGTCCATCAGCGTGCGGATCGCGCGCTCGTGCGCCGGCGCACTGCGCGCGGTCACCAGCGCGGTGCGGATGTGCATGTCGTTGGTGCCTTCGGCCTGCAGACGGTGCAGCGCTTCGAGCAGTGGTTTGAAAGGGCCGCCGGCCAGAGGCTGACCGGCATGGCTGGCTTCGTGCGCCTGGAAGGCGCTCAGGCCCTGAGCCTGGTACACCCGCTCGGCCTCGTCGGAGAACAGCACCGCGTCACCGTCGAACGCAATGCGCACCTCGTGCGGGTGCGCGTCGCTCGCGTGCACCGACTGCGGGTACACCTGCGCGGCGGGCACGCCCGCATCGAGCGCGGCGCGCACATCGGCCAGGTGCGTGCTCAGGAACAGGTTGGCGCGCAGCGGGCGCAGGTAGCGCCAGGGTGGCTGCCCACGCGTGAAGCTGCCGCGCTGGATGGGCAGGCCGTAGTGCTGCGCCGAGCGGAACACCCGCATGCCCGACACCGGATCGTTGCGCGAGAGGATCACCACCTCCACCCGTTGTGCGGAGGCGTCGTTGAAGGCCAGCAGTTTGCGCACCAGCGAAAACGCCACACCCGGCAAGGCAGGTGTTTCCAGCCGGTCCAGCTGCAGCTTCATGTAAGCCCGGTCGTCCCCGGTTTCAAACAGCCGGTTCTCTTCTTCAAAGTCGAACAAGGCACGCGAAGATATCGCGACCACCAGTTGTCCATCAAGCGTTACAGGCATGGGGGAAGTCTCCGCGAACAAAAGAGAGAAGCGCGAAGCGTAGCCGAACAGCGAAGAAGATCAGCCGGACAGGGAAAACCTCTCCGGCGCGAAGTGCCCGATCCCAGAACGCGGCGGAACCGGCTTCGCCGGGCCGCTCGCGTTGCCCCTTGAGGGGCGGAGCGCAGCGACGGGGGTGGGCCTACTTCACCAGCTGGTTTAGCTGGATGATCGGCATCAGCACCGCCAGCACGATCAGCATCACCACCCCGCCCATGCCCACGATCAGCAACGGCTCCAGGATGGTGGCCAGGTGCATGGCGCGGCGCTGCACCTCGGCACTCAGCTGGTCGGCGGCCCGGCCGAGCATCACCGGCAGCTGGCCGGTCTGCTCGCCCAGGCGCGCGAACATGCTCACCAGCGGTGGAAAGCGCTTCTTGCTGCCGATGGCCGAGGCCAGTGGCGCGCCCTCGCGCACCAGCACCAGCGCGTCCAGCGCGTCGGCGCGCATGGCCTGGTTGCTCAGGGTTTCGGCGGCGGTCTGCAGTGCCCGCAGGATGGGCACGCCGGCCGAGGCCAGCATGGCCAGCGTGGCCGCAAAACGCGCCGCGTTGTAGCCGCGCGCGAGCCTGCCCACCAGCGGCAGGCGCAGCCAGGCCGCGTCCATGCGCAGGCGCAGGCCCTCGTTGCGCCGCGCCATGACCAGCGCGCCGCTGCCCAGTGCCAGCAGCCCCAGCATCAGCCAGCCGTAGCTGCGCACGAAGCTGCTCAGCCCCAGCATCACCACGGTGAGGAAAGGGAGTGCCCGCTTGCTGCCGGCAAACACGCTGGCCACCTGCGGCACCACGTAGCTCACCAGAAAAACCACGATCACGATGGCGACCAGGGTGACGATGGCCGGGTAGAGCGACGCGCCAATGAGCTTGTTTTTCAGCGCTTCGCGCTCTTCCAGGTCGTCGGCCAGGCGCTCCAGCACCACACCGAGCTGGCCGCTCTGCTCACCGGCAGCGATGACGGCGGTGTAGATGGCTGCGAATTCGCGCGGATGCTGGGCCAGTGCGCGGGCAAACGGCGAACCGGCATTGACCTCCGAGCGCAGCGAAGCCACCAGACGTTGCTGCTTCTCGTCTTCGGCTTCGTCGGACAGGGCCGACAGCGCGCGCTCCAGCGGCAGGCCGGCGGCCACCAGACCGGCGAGCTGGCGCGTCCACACGGCCAGCGTGGTGGCGCTGAAGACACGACCACCCCAGAGCGTGATGTTCAGTCCGCTGCCACCGCTTTCGCCCGGCAAGTTCACCGCCGGCTCGACCGCGATCGGCACAAGCGCGCGCCCACGCAACAGGCTGCGCGCGGCCTTGGCCGTGTCGGCGTCGATCAGGCCTTTCTGCGTGGCGCCCTGGGCGTCCAGGGCTTCGAAGGAATACGCTGGCATCGGTTCTTTTCAGCCCATGCCGTGGGCCGGCGCGCTGGGTTGGTGGGGAGCGAGGGTCGCCGTCCAGCACACACCGAAGAACCGGCTTTGCCGGGCCAAAGGTGTGGTCCCCCTGGGGGGAAGACGCGAAGCGGCGCAGGGGGGCATGTTCAATCCCTCGTCACGCTCATGACTTCCTCCACCGAGGTGATGCCTTGGTCGATCAGGTGCTGACCATCTTCTCGCATGGATCGCAGGCCCGCCGCTTCGGCAGCCACAAAGAGCTGGCTTTCTGCCGCGCGGTTGTGGATCAGCGATCGGATCTTGTCGTCGGTGACCAGCAGTTCGTAGATGCCGGTGCGGCCCTTGTAGCCGGTCTGGTTGCAATGCGGGCAGCCCACCGGCTTCCAGCGGCCGCGCACGTCGTGCTGGCGGCAATGCACGCAGAGTTTGCGCACCAGGCGCTGCGCCAGCACGCCCAGCAGCGAACTGCTCAGCAGGAAGGGCTCCACGCCCATGTCGGTCAGCCGGGTCACCGCGCTGGGCGCGTCGTTGGTGTGCAGCGTGGCCAGCACCAGGTGGCCGGTGAGCGATGCCTGGATGGCGATCTGCGCGGTTTCGAAGTCGCGGATCTCGCCGATCATGATCACGTCCGGGTCCTGGCGCAGGATGGCGCGCAGGGCCTTGGCGAAGTCGAGATCGATCTTGGCGTTGACTTGCGTCTGGCCCACACCCGGCAGCTCGTACTCGATCGGGTCTTCCACCGTCATGATGTTGAGCGTGGCGGCGTTCAAGCGCTGCAGGCCGGCGTAGAGGGTGGTGGTCTTGCCCGAGCCGGTGGGTCCGGTCACCAGGATGATGCCGTGTGGTTGCGTCAGCAGGTGCTTGAAGCGGGTCAGCACATCGCCCTGCATGCCCACGGCTTCGAGGCTGAGCTTGCTCTCGCTCTTGTCGAGCAGGCGCAGCACCGCGCGTTCGCCGTGGGCGCTCGGCAGGGTGGAGACGCGCACATCGACCGCGCGCGTGCCGATGCGCAGGCTGATGCGCCCGTCCTGCGGCAAGCGCTTCTCGGAAATATCCAGCTCGGCCATGATCTTCAGGCGCGAGATCAGCGCGGCGTGCAGGGCACGGTTCGGCTGCACCACCTCGCGCAGCATGCCGTCGACCCGGAAACGCACGCTGGAGTGGCGTTCGTAGGGTTCGATGTGGATGTCGCTCGCGCCGTCGCGCGCGGCCTGCGTGAGCAGGGCGTTGAGCATGCGGATGATGGGCGCGTCGTCGGCGGTTTCCAGCAAGTCCTCGATCGCCGGCAGTTCCTGCATCATCCGGCTCAGATCGGCGTCGCTCTGCACCTCGCTCACCACCGCGGCCGCGCTCGACTCGCCTTGTGCGTAGGCGGCGCTGATGCGCTGGGCCATGGCGTCGGTGGGTTGCCAGTGCATCTCGCGCACATCGTGGCAGCGCAGAATTTCAGACAGCGCCGAGATGCGGCGCGACTCGGCATCGGCGTCGGCCGCGGGGCTGCTGCTGCCCAGCAGCGTCAGGCTGTCGCCATCGTCTTCCAGCAGCCAGTGGTGTTCGCGCGCAAAGGCGTAAGGCAGCGGGTACTTCATGGCCGTGTCGTCAGCGCGCGGGGGCGGCCGGTGTGGACGGTGATGCCGGTGTGGCGGGCAGCAGGGCACCAGGCGCCAGCTGCGGGGGCATCACCGGGGCCTCGTTCACCTGCAGCACCTTGCTGGAAGGGGGCTGCGCTTCTTTCTGCACCGCCCGCATGAGCTCGTACCGGTCCAGTGTGAGGTTGCTGGTCTCGCGCGAATCGCGCAGCACCACCGGGCGCAGGAACACCATCAGGTTGGTTTTCTTGCGACTGCGGGTCTCGCTCTTGAAGAGGTTGCCGAAGATCGGAACGTCGCCCAGACCGGGCACTTTGCCCTGGTTGCCCGCGTATTCGTCTTGCAGCAAGCCGCCGAGCACCACCACCGAACCGTCGTCCACCAGCACGGTGGATTCGATGGTGCGCTTGTTGGTGATCGGACCGGCCGCCGAAGTGGATTGCACGCTGCTGACCTCCTGGAAGATGGTCATCTTGATGGTGCCGTTTTCGCTGATCTGCGGCTTCACGCGCAGGGTCAGGCCCACGTCCTTGCGTTCGATGGTCTGGAACGGGTTGACCGAGCCGTTGTTGCTGCCCGTGTTGGTGAAACTGCCGGTCACGAAGGGCACGTTCTGGCCGATCACGATCTTGGCCTCTTCGTTGTCCAGCGTCAGCAGGTTGGGCGTGGACAGGATGTTTCCATCGCCGTTTTGCTGCAGGAAGCGCGCCAGGAAGCCGAGGAAATACACACCGTTGGAGCGCCCGGCCACGCCCAGGTTCATGCCCGCACCTGGCGACGCCACGTTGGTACCACTGCCCAAGCCCGTGGCCAGGGTGATGATGTTGGAGGCCCCGGTACCGAAGTTGGTGCCCAGCAAGCCGATCGCACCGTCACCCGCCCGGCCGATGGGTCCTTGCCACTGGATGCCGAATTCGGCCGCCTTGTCGGCGTTCACCTCGGCAATCAGGCTTTCCACGTAGACCTGGGCCCGACGCGCGTCGAGCTGGTCGATCACGGCGCGCAGCTGGCGGTATTGCGGCTCGGGCGCGGTGATGATGAGGGCGTTGGTCGCCGGGTCGGCCTGGATCTGGCCGCCGGTGGAAGGCCCCGCGCTCGCGGCCACCGGGGCTGCGGCGGCGCTGGTGGCGGCGCCAGCTGCCCCGCCAGCACCAGCGCCAGCGCTGCGCATGGTGGTGCCAGCGCCACCACCACCACCGCCCGACATGGCCGCGCGCAGCGTGGTGGCCAGCGAGACCGCATCGGCGTTCTTCAGGTACACCACGTGGATGTCGCCCGCAGCGCTCTGCGAAGTGGGCTGGTCCAGCTTGGTGACCAGGGCCCGCACCAGGGCCAGGCGTGCCGGGTTGGCCGCCCGCATCACCAGGGTGTTGCTGCGCGGCTCGGCCACCAGGGTGGTCTTGAACGAAGCGTCTCCCGCACCCGCGCCGGCGCCGCCACCGGATTCGATCAGCCGGGTGACCAGCGGCACCAGGTCGGTGGCGATCGCGTGCTGCAGCGGAATGATCTCCACGTCGGTGGCGCCCGCCACGTCCAGCGCGGTGATGATGCGGCCGATGCGCTGCAGGTTGTCGGCGTAGTCGGTGATGATCAGCGAGTTGTTGCCGGGGTTGACGTTGATCGTGTTGTTGGGCCCGATCAGCGGGCGCAGCACCGGCACCAGGTTGTTGGCGTTCTCGTGGTTGAGCCGGAAGATCTGGGTCACGATCTGGTTGGAGGCCGGCAGCCGGTTCACCGGGCCGACATTGACCGGATTGCCTTGCAGCTTGGCATCGGCTTCGGGAACGATCTTGTACAGGCCACCGGTGTCCACCAGCGTGAAACCCTGCAGACGCAGCGCGGCGGCGAACTGGTTCAGCGCAGCGGCCGGTGTCACCGGTTTGTCGGTCGAGAGGTTGACAGTGCCCTTCACGCGGGGGTCGAGCACCACGTTGCGACCGGTGATGGTGGCCATGGTGCGGGCCACGGCTTCGATCTCGGCACCCACGAAGTTCAGCACCACGGGTTCGTTGTTCTTGCTTTGGGCCAGCGCTTGCCAGGGCAGCGCGCTCAGGCCCAGGCCGGTGGCGAGTGCCATGGCCGCGAGCACGGTACCTGAGACCTGCTGGGCACGGAGGGGATTCGGTTTCATGACTTGATCCTAGCGCGAAGTCGGTGGCGAGCACCGTTTCATACGTTATCCAATGTTCAGCAGCGAGCGTTCGCCCTGCCGACGGCCGATGATGTTGAGAAGGTTGGCCAGGGCAGCCTCATGACCCGGGGTGGCCTGTGCTTCGCCACGAAAGCGGAGACGCCCGCCTTCCCATTGACCACTTCCCTGCAGCTGAAGTTCACCGCGCAAGGTTTGCAGGGTCAGGCTGGCGCTGTCGATGCCCGACGGCGCCCGCAAGTCGATGACATAGCTGCCCAGCGGGCGCAGAGTGGACAGGCGCGAAGCCATGTCGATGGCTTCGATGATCATTGCACCCTGTATCCCGGTGCGGCCGGCTTGCCAGTCCACATCCAGACCGGGCGATTGCAGTTCAAGACGGCCATCCAGGCGCAGTGTATTCCAGGGCGTTCCCAGGCCCACCAGCAGGCCAGTGGGCCACTGGCCACGGAAAGGAGCGAGTTTCATTTGCGCGCCGCGCAGATGGGGCAGAACGGTGAAGGCCAGCGGTTCGGGTGTGCAGCAGGGCGCTGAGAGCTGCAGTTGCACGGCGGGCTGGCCTTCGCGCCAAGCCGGGCGCAGCTGCCAGCGCAGCCCCTGTGGCAAGGCGGTCACGGTGCGGCTGCCGGCGCCGCCGGTGAGCAGCAGGTCGGCCTGACCGTTCCACACGGTCCCGCGGGTGTTGACGAGCTGGAACCGGCCTGCGCTGGCACCGTCAAGCGCCTGGGCCACCCAGCGCGCCGGGGCGAACAGCAGCAGCGCCATGGCCAGGCCCAGCAGCGCGCACAGCCAGGCGAGGCGGTGGGCCCATGGGCTGTGCATCAGTTGCCCGTCCCCAGGCCTGGTCCGGACAGCACGAGCTGCCCGTTCCAGCCGGCGGGGGCGGCCGTTTGTTTGAGCTCGGCCTGGACCGGCACCAGGCGCGCGTTGATGCGCACCTGACTCAGCCACTGGGCCAATGCGTCGGGCGGCGTGCCGCTCAGTGTGACGGTCGCCCGGTCGCCCTGCACCGCAAGTTGCGCGGTCCCGGCCAGGGCGGTGGTGGTGGCTTGCTCCAGCGCGCGCACCACGGCGTCGCGTGTCAGGGGCTGGGCGGTGTTCTGGCTCCGCAGGCTCTCCGCGGTGGCGGCCATGCGGCGCATCTGGTCAAGCTGGGCGTCCAGCTGGCTGTGGCGTTCCGGCGCCTGGCTCAGTGTGGCCAGCGCCGGTGCCACGGCCAGCCACCAGAGCAGGCCCAGGCCAACGACCCCGGCGGCGATGGCCAGGGCACGCTGTTCGCGCGGGGACAGGCGCGCCAGCGTCGAACTCAGGCCCTGGCGCAGCCGGACCCAAGCAGAAGAGAAGTTCGATTCGGACATGGCGTTCACGGTTGGGCAGGGCGCAGGCTGAGCATGGTGCCGTCAAAACGGGCTTGCCAGCCACTGGCTTGCAGTGCTTGCTGAAGGTTGCGCACCTGATCTTCAGCTGCCGTCCACTGCTCGAAGCGGCCTTCACCGCCGCTGTAAAGAATGCTGGCGGGCGTGACGGGCTCGCCCGGCGCGACCTGGGCCAGGGCCGCCAGCATGGTTTCCAGGTCGCTGGTGGCCAGGCTGCCGCTGGCCTGCTGCAACAGCGCCAGTTCGCGCTGCATCTGCAGCGGGGCATCCATCACCAGCGTCACGTTCGGAAAGGTCTGCTGCAGGGTCTGGCGCACTGCCTGGCGTTTGGTGTCCAGGCTGCTGCGTTCGTGCCAGGCAGCAGCATTCAAACCCAGCAACTGCGTTGCCACCAGAGCGGCCAGACCCCAGCGGGCTGGCCGCCAGGCCGGAGCGCTGCGCCACTGCCGCAATGTCTGCCGCAGCTGATGGCCACGGCGCGCGCCGCTGGAGAGGCTGAGGTCAAACTGTGCGAGGTTCCAGTCGGACTGGGCGCAACGCAGCAGCCAGGCGGAAGGCGACATGAGCTCGAATCGCTGGTTGCAGACCTGTTCGGCCAACGCGATGATCGAAGGGTCGGCGAACCACTGCGTGGTGGCCGGATCGGAGCCGGTCAGCAGGTGGTCGGTTGAACTGTCGGTCGAGGGTCCGAGGTTGCCGAAGCTCGAATCGCCGAAGGTGCTGGAGCTGCTCTCACGCAACGGCACACAACGCACACCCAGCGGGTTGGCGGTGGCCAGCCAGACGCGGTCGCCCTCGTCGTGCGCCCAGTGCACCGTCTCGCCACCCCCGGTCGATGTGGGCCAGAGGGCCGGCACGATGCGCGAGACCGGCCGGCCAGCGGCCTCCAGTGCCTGCAGCCAGCTTTGCAGCCAGGACTTCTGGCAGGCGGCCACCCACACCGTCTGGCCGGAGCGGCCGCCGGGTTCCAGCGCGAAATGCAGCGCGGTGGTGTCGCTGAGCACGCGTTCCTCCAGCAGACCGTCGAGCACCGCACGCAATCTGGAAGCGGCCACCTTGGGCACCGCCAGCCGGTGCCATGACACCGCACGAACCGGCAGCACCAGCACCACATCGTCGTCTGCAGGCAACAGAGAGGCGTCACAACTGCCGTAATCGTTCACCTGCTGACCGTTGGCCGACGTGGCCCAAGACAGCCCGGCTGTGGGCCCATCGGCAGGGGCCAGCGAGAAATCGGAGGGGGTGATGATCAGCACGGGCAGGTGGGGTGGCGTTGGAGCAGGATGCCCACATTCTAGAGAGGGGTTGCACTGCCCGGGTGTGCAAATGTCAGCGGGTGGCGATACGTTCGCGCCAGTTCACGCTCACCTGCAGGTTGTTGCGCACGACCTGGGAGCGTTCTTCGATCACCGTGTCGTCCAGGCGCAGACGGCCGCGCACCTCGAAGTAGCGGCTGCGCACACCGTGACTGGCGGGCGACAGCTCGTTGGCCACCGCCGGCACCTGGCTGCCGACCTCCTCGAGGTTGCGGAACGGATTGCGCTCGCGCGCGGTGACCAGTTTCTGGGCATCGGCCAGGCTCAGTTTGGGCACGCTGGCGCTGAGCACCTGGGCGCTGGCGGTGTTGAGGTTGATCTGGGTGCGTTCGGGCAGCACGGTCACGTGCGGTTCGAGGGCGGCCAGGCTGGCGCGGCCGATGCCGAGCCAGGCCAGTTGTGCCAGCTTGGCCGGGATGAGCGCAGTGCGCGATGGTTCCGGATCGTTCGCCGCGAGCCGGGTGGTGACCAGCAGCGCCTGCACCGCAGCGTCCAGTTCGGGCTGCGGCAAGTCCAGCAGCTGGTACAGGCGGGTGAAGGCCAGCAAGTCGGCGGGTGATATTTCGGCGCCCGCGCTGGCCCCGCTGCCGGAGCCTTTCACGAGGTTCAGGAAGTTCATGCGCGATTGCAGGTCGATCACTTCGCCCGACAGGAAGGCCTGCATGGTGTCGTCGGCGTTGTTGTTCTTGTCGGCGGCGAGAAAGCTGGAAAGCCGCGCTTCTTCCAGGGGCATGGCCCAGGGTTCACCCAGATGGTCGGGGTTGCCGCTCGACTGGTTGCTGCGCGCGTCCTCGCGCAGGATCAGACGCGCCCAGTCCAGCGCGCCGGTCAGGATCCAGGCGGCCTGAACGCGCTGGCGCTCGGCGGTTTCCACCTCGGTGGCGCGCCACTGCTGCCACAGCGCGGCCGAAGCCAGCGTTGCCACCAGCGTGACGGTGAGCATGGCCAGCAGCAGGGCAGCGCCCTTTTGGCGCCTCCGCGCACCGCAGGGGGATGCCGTGTCCCGACAGGGGTGAAATTCCCCAAGGGCACCGCCGGGCCGGCTTTGCCGGACGGCCAGTGCCGCCCCCCTTGAGGGGGGTGACGCGAAGCGGCGCAGGGGATGCTTCATGTCGCGCGGGGGGGGGGCAATCACTGCCGCCCCGCTTCCAGTGTCGGGCGCACCCAGTCGCGCACCAGGGTGCCCACCATGCCCTGGCTGGGTGCGAGGGTCAGCATCAGGCGCACGCCGTCGGGCAGGTTCGAGACGGCCAATCCCTGGCTGTTGACGCCTTCGTTGCCCACGGAGGACAGCGGGTTGCCCCAGGTTTCGCCCCGGTGGTAGAACAATTGCCATGTTTCGATGCCGATCACGGGCACGGCACTGTCGCCAGGGCCGATCTGGCCGGAGCCGACCCTGGCGCCCTGGCTCCAGTCGGCGGCGCGCTGCCAGGCGCGTGCCAGGTCGTCGCGGTGACTGATCGGTCCGGACTGCCAACGCATCCACTGGCCCGATGCACCGCCTTGGTCTGCAACATCGAAGCGCGTCCAGGCCACCACCCGCATGCCCGGGCTGTCGAGCCCGGTTTCGCTGCTGTCCCGGCGCGTCAGGCGCAGCAGGCGACCGTCGAATTCGAGCGGCTGCACCTCCCGGGTGGTGATGATCGCGTCGAGGTCGGCACTCCACTGCCCCAGCCCGGCCTGGAGGCGCATGAGCTGGTCGGCCCGCTGCTGCGTGAAGGTCTGGGCGCGGCTCATGCCGTCCAGCGAGCGCCAGCTCAGCACCGCCAGCATGGACATGACGGCGATCGCGACCAGCAGCTCGATCAGGGTGAAACCGCGAAGTGACCGGGGGCCGAGCGCGCCGCGTGAAACGGTGCCGCCCAGGACACCGCCGGGCCGGCTTTGCCGGACGGCTGGTGTCGCCCCCTGGAGGGGGTCGCGCGCAGCGCGGCAGGGGTGTTCCATCTAGTACCGCCCCATCACGGTGGACAGTGTCAGCAGCCGGACATTGACACCGTCCACATCGCCTTCGACCACCGCGTCGATGCGGCGGAAGTTGGGGTTCGGCGTGGGGGCGACGGTCATCCGCACCTGCAGCGATTGCCCGGCCTGCTCGCAGGTGCTGGTGCTGTCACCAGCGCCTGGCAGCTGCCGCAACAGGCGGATGCGGGTGAGTTCGTTTTCGGCACAGAGCTGGGCCAGCCACTGATCGCCTTGACGGGTGGCCGCGCGCGTGAGCGCGCCGGTGGCTTGCATGCCGGCGGCCAGCGTGATGGCCACCACCGCCAGCGCCACCAGCACCTCGATCAGGGTGAAGCCACGCTGCCCGATCTGACGGGCGTTCATGGCGAGCCGGCCTCGGGCATCACGGCAAACGGCGACAGGCCGTCGGTGCCCAGCACCAGGCGGCGCTCGCCCTGCATCAGCACCAGCCGCTGGGCCGCGATCAGCGGCTCCGGGCCGAGCACCAGGGTCTGTGCCCCGGCCGGTTGCGTGATCATCACCCGGGTGCCGTCACTGAGCCAGCTGCGACCGGGGTCGCGCTCGCGTGTCTGGGGCGCATTGCCAAAGATCTCAAAACCGGTGCCCGTGCTGCGCCACATCATGGGCACACCGCTGGTGCGGGACTGCGCGCGCGCCGACTCCAGCAAGGCCGACAGGCGCAAGGCCTCCCGCTCCAGCTGGGTGGCATCGCTGTCGCGCAGCGCCAGACTCACCCCCGCCGTGGCCATCGCCACGATGGCCACGACCACCATCAGCTCCAGCAGGGTGAAACCCCGCTGGCGCTGGCTGTGGCGCGGTTGGACCGATGGCACTCAATGCTCCGGTGATGACAGTCGTCCAGGTTCACACACTGGAGCGAACGGTGCCTCGCGCCCGAAGTGCCCCAGCCCGGCGGGTGTCGAAGATCCGATTCCGCCGGTCCAAGGACACCGTCCACCTGGGGGGAAGCCGCACAGCGGCGCAGGGGGATGCCGTCTCACTGCCAGTTCCCGATGTCGGCGTCCTTGCCCTCGCCGCCCGGTTGCCCGTCGGCGCCCAGCGAGAGCACGTCCACCTCCCCGCGTAGGCCGGGGCTCAGGTACTGGTAGGGTCTGCTCCACGGGTCGGCGGGCAGCTTGTCCAGGTAAGGCCGCCAGTTGGGCGGGATCGGGCCGGCTCCCGGCTTGGTCACCAGCGCATTCAGTCCTTGTTCGCTGGTGGGGTAGCGCTGATTGTCCAGACGGTACAGCTTGAGGGCTTGCACCAGGTTGTTGACATCGGTCTTGGCCGCCGTCACCCGCGCGTCGTCGGCGCGGTCCAGCACATTGGGCACGATCAGCGCAGCCAGCACGCCGATGATGACCAGCACGACCATCAGCTCGATCAGGGTGAAGCCGCGCTGCAGCCACCGACGGGTGTGGTGGACGGGTGAGGTGTGGGCGGGGGTGAGGTTGAGAGGGGTGCGGTGTGTCAAATCAGTCTCCCGGATCGGGGCCGCGGTGCGCGGCACATCGGTGTAGGGCAGCGGTGGGGCGCCCGTCGGTCGATCATAATGCGCTCATGATCAAGGCAGCACGTTTGCGCAGGCCCCGTCTGGCCCTCGAAACCCCTTCGGGACTCGCTCGCCTGGGCCCTGCGCTGGCGGCGGGTTTTTTGTGGCTGGCCGCAGGCCTGTGCGCCGGTTACTGGGTGTTGTATGTCTGGGGCCGGGGTCCGGTGACACCGGTGGCCGCCCTGGCCGCGCCTACCCCTCAAACCGATGTGGCGGCGGTGGCGCGCACGCTGGGGGCCGTTCCCCAGGCGCAACCGGCGACAGCCCCCCCGGTCGCCATGGCTTCGCGGCTGCGCCTGCTGGGCGTGGTGTCCAGGCCCGGTCAACAAGGTGCCGCGCTGATCGCTCTCGATGACCAGCCGCCGCGCCCCTACACCGTCGGTGCCACGCTCGAGGGTGGACTGGTGCTTCAATCGGTGGAGCGCCGCTCCGTCAAGCTCGGACCCGAGAAAACAGGCCCGGCCAGCGTCGAACTCACGCTGCCACCGCAGCCCGGGTAGGCTGCGCCCGCTCGCGCTCAGTGCTCAAGCAGGCGCTGGGCCGATAGGAGCAGTGGCCAGGCCAGCAAAGCACCCACGCCGTGGCCCATGCGCAGTTCCATGTCCAGCAGGGGCTGGTACTGCAAGTGGATCAGCAGCAGGCGATGGCCCGGCTCGGCCGACCGGTGGGTGAAGACCATGTAGCCCGCCACCGCCGGTGCCAGGCCCCGCGCCACCAGGGCCGCAGCGCCCGCCACGAACCCGTCCACCAGCACCACGCGCCGCTCGCTGGCGGCTTGCAGCATGGCGCCGGCCATCATCGCGATTTCGAATCCACCCATCGCCGCCAGCGCGTCCAGCGGTGTGGTGGCTCTGCGGTGCCGAGTGGCGGCGGCAAACAACTTATCCAGCTTGTGCTGAAGCTGCGTCTCGTCCAGACCGCTGCCACGACCGCAGGCATCGGCCAAGGGCACGCCACACAGGCGGGACAGCAACAGCGCCGCACACGAGGTGCTGCCGACGCCCACATCGCCCAATGCCAGCACATTGCCCGGCAGGTGTTTCACCACATCCATGCCCGCGTGGAGAGCGGCCACCGCTTGGGGCACCGACATCGCGGGGCTGAGCACCATGTTGCGGGTGGCATGACCGATCTTGCGCCGCTGCAGGGGTGCGCGTGAAAGGGCGCCTTCAGGCGGGACGATGTGCGATGCGACGCCGGCGTCCACCACCGTCAGTTCAAAGCCATGCAGCTCCGCCAGCGCGTTGACGGTGGCGGAGCCTTGCAGCATGTTGAGCACGCGCTGGCGGGTGACTTCTTGCGCGAACAAGGAGACACCCTCGTCGGCGATGCCGTGATCGCCGGCAAACACCACCAACTGCGGCGAATCGAAGGCGAGCATGTCGAAATCAAACGCCCCGGCCTTCTGGATGCGGGCCAGCTGCAACACCAGCGACTCCAGGCGGCCCAGCGCCTGCTCGGGCATGTCACTGCGCCCGAGGCGCTGCTGCACAGCCAGATCGAGCACGGTATCGGTCGTGGGGCTGATCACCGGCAGGCGCAAACCGGCATTTTTTTGCCTGAGCGGGGTCTCTTCGTCGCTGACGGGGAACGGTCTGATCAGCATCGGTACGGGTTTCAGCTCTTGAGGAACAGACGGTACACCGGGTTGTGCGTTTCCTCGACGAACGGATACCCCAAAGTGTGAAGGAACTTGCCAAACACCTTGTCGTCTTTGGCGGGCACCTGCAGGCCCACCAGGATGCGACCGTAATCGGCGCCCTGGTTGCGGTAGTGAAACAGGCTGATGTTCCAGCCCGGGCGCATCAGGCTCAGGAACTTCAGCAGCGCACCGGGCCGTTCCGGGAACACGAAGCGCAGCAGTCGCTCGTCTTCCGCCAGCGGTGAATGACCGCCCACCATGTGGCGGATGTGTTCCTTGGCCAGGTCGTCGTGCGTCAGATCCAGCGCCTCAAAACCCCGCCGCTGGAAGTTCGCCGCGATCTTGGCCGACTCGCCCTTGCCGTGGGTGGTCAGACCCACGAACACGTGCGCCGTGTCGGCGTTGCCGATGCGGTAGTTGAACTCGGTGATGTTGCGCGGGCCGCCCGGCAGGCCGCCGATGGTCTCCAGAAAGCGCTTGAAGCTGCCGCGTTCTTCGGGAATCGTCACCGCCAGCAGCGCCTCGCGTTCCTCGCCCACCTCGGCGCGTTCGGCCACGAAGCGCAGCCGGTCGAAATTCATGTTGGCGCCACACAGAATCGCGGCGTAGGTTTCGCCCTTCGTCTTGTGTTGGGCCACGTACTGCTTCATCGCGGCCACCGCCATCGCGCCCGAGGGCTCGACGATGCTGCGGGTGTCCACAAAAATGTCTTTGATGGCCGCACACACCGCGTCGGTATCGACCACCACAAATTCGTCAACCAGTCCGCTGGCAATGCGGAAGGTCTCCTCACCGACCAGCTTGACCGCCGTGCCGTCGGCAAACAGACCCACGTCGGGCAGCGTCACCCGCCCGCCGGCGGTCACCGACTGCAGCATGGCGTCGGAATCTTTGGTCTGCACGCCGATCACTTTGATCTCAGGCCGAACCGCCTTGATGTAGTTGGCCACCCCCGAAATCAGGCCGCCGCCGCCGATGGCCACGAACACCGCGTCCAGGTGGTCCGAGCCCAGGCTCTGCAACTGGCGCAGGATCTCCATGGCGATCGTGCCCTGGCCCGCGATCACGTCCGGGTCGTCGAACGGATGCACAAAAGTGAGTCCCTGCTTTTTCTGCAGCGCCACGGCGTGGGTGTAGGCGTCCGAATAGCTGTCGCCGTGCAGCACCACGTCGCCGCCGAGCGCGCGCACCGCGTCCACTTTCACCTGCGGCGTGGTGGTCGGCATCACGATCACCGCCCGCGTTCCCAGCTTGCTGGCACCCAGCGCCACGCCTTGGGCGTGGTTGCCGGCCGAGGCGCAGATCACGCCCTTTTTCAGCTGGGCCGGCGTCAGGTGCGCCATCTTGTTGTACGCCCCGCGCAGCTTGAAACTGAACACCGGCTGCTGGTCCTCGCGCTTGAGCAGCACCGTGTTGTGCAGGCGGCGGCTCAGGTTCTTGGCGGGCTCCAGCGCCGACTCCACCGCCACGTCGTACACCCGGGCGGTCAGGATTTTCTTCAGGTAGTCGGCCGGTCCCAGTGCGGTGACGGGCGATGGCGTGGCAGCGGCAGCGGGCTTCTTCGAACGGGCGGGCATGGTGTTTCCTTGGGCGACCATCATATCCAGCAGGCCGCAGGCGAAAAAAAACCCGGACTGGCGAACCGGTCCGGGCTTAAATCCACCCGTGGAGGGTAGAGGAGACAACCTTCAATACAATGCCGTGAGTATATCGAAGCCATGCTGCGATGCAACATGTCATCAGCACGGACAAGCTCTTTTTGCTATCTTTTAGTGAGCTTCTTCCAAAAACCGTAACCAATTTCACGTCAGGACTCCTCGCATGGAATGCACCGTCACCTGGACCGGCGCCACCGGCACCCGCTCAGCCATGGGTTTTGTGGCCGAAACCGGCAGTGGCCATGTGCTCACGATGGACGGCGCGCCCGATGCGGTCAAGCCTGAAAACGGCGGCGCCAACCTGGCGCCCCGCCCCATGGAAACCGTGCTGGCCGGCACCGGCGGCTGCACCGCCTACGACGTGGTGCTGATACTGAAGCGGGGCCGCCACGACGTTCGCGGCTGCAGCGTCAAGCTCACCACCGAGCGCGCCGAGACCGATCCCAAGGTCTTCACCAAGATCCACATGCACTTCACCGTCACCGGCAAAGGCATCCCCGCCTTGGCGGTCGAGCGCGCCATCGCCATGAGCCACGACAAATACTGCTCGGCCAGCATCATGCTGGGCAAAACAGCGGTCATCACCACAGGGTTCGAGCTGGTCGAGGCCTGAACGGCCGAGAAAAAGACGTTCGACCCGTCAGACCCGGTGTGCCACGGTCGTCATGACCTTGGCCGCCAGCTTCATCAGGCCCTTCACGGGCAGGGGCAATTCCGACGCACCGGCATGCTGGGCCTCCCGGGCGTGGCGGGCTTCGTCGTCCTTCATCTGCGCCACGATGGCGCGTGACGCATGGTCACCAGGCGGCAGCCGGTCCATGTGGCTGGCCAGATGGGCCTCCACCTGCCGCTCGGTTTCCACCACAAAGCCCAGGCTGACTCCATGGCCGAAGCGCCCGGCCAGCAAGCCCAGGCCAAAGGCACCGGCGTACCACAGCGGGTTGAGCAACGAAGGCCGTGCACCCAGTTCGTCCAGCCGCTGCTGCGTCCACGCGAGGTGGTCGGTTTCTTCGCGCCCGGCCGCTTCGAGCTGTTGCGCCAGCGCTTCGTTGCCGGCCCCCGCCCGCCGCGCGGCCAGGGCTTGCGAGGTGTACAGCGCCTGTGCACACACCTCGCCCACGTGATTGACCCGCATCAAGGCCCCGGCCAGCTGACGTTCGGCATCGCTCAGCGGCGCATCGGTGCTATCCGGCAGGGTGGGGCACGCCCTGGACGCTCTCGGGGCCACAAACAGCGTGCGCAGTGCCGAGTCGGCGGCGGTCAGGAAAGGGTCCAGCTGCATGGTGTTGTCCTTTTTGTCCTTCTTCATCTTTCTGGGTAAGCCCTTGGCCGGGCCAAAGGTGTAGCGGGCATCGTAGCGGCCCATCGGCGTTGGGATGGGTAGGGGGGATTTCCTGGGGGTGGGTGGGCTGTCGCCATGATGCAACAAACGATCAGGGAATGATCAGGGTTTACCCACAAAAGCATTCATTGCCGTGGCGGCTCGCGGCGCATTCTGGTGCAATCCAAACAACTTCCCAACCGGGGGTTGGTTCGGCGGCACAAGACCTCCGACCTATTTTTTAACCTTGGAGATTTCCTCAATGAAAAAGACCCTGATTGCTATGGCTGCTGTGGCCGTTTCTAGCGCCGCTTTCGCTCAGTCTTCCGTGACCATCGACGGCGCTGTTGACCTTGGCTATGTCAAGCCGATCGGTGCTGACGATGCTCGTCTGGATGCCACCAACGGCGCCAACCAGATTCGTTTCCGCGGTACTGAAGATTTGGGTGGCGGTTTGAAGGCCAACTTTATCTTGGCACAACGATTCAGCCCCGAGTCCGGTGGCAACGACGGCACACTTAACGCACGCCCAACCTTCCAAGGTGAGTCTACCGTTGGTCTGTCGGGCGCATTTGGTTCCGTGAAGCTGGGTCGCGCTCTGACCGCCCTGCAAGCCCCCATCAACGCAACCGATCCGTGGGGCACTCTGCAGCAGGGTTCTACGGCAGTGTTGGCCTCAGGTTATGCAACCGATCCAGCAAACAATACAGACGGTGCTGGTCTGAGCCGCACTGATGCGATCCACTACAACTCCCCCAGCTTTGGTGGCTTCTCGGTTGCCGTTGGCCTTGGGTTCAAACAGCAAGCCACGCCTGCCGCAGTGCAAGCTAAAAATCTCGTGAGCTTGTACGGTGCGTACGCTGCAGGTCCTCTGGTGGTTGGTGCTGGTTACGAGCAGAACCGCAGTGCAGACAAAATTACCTTTGTTCATGCGATCTACAACTTCGGTGTCGTGAGCGTGGGTGGTGGTTACTCCACGATCGATCTCGACGCGGTTGCTGGCGTTGATCGCAACGCTTGGAACATCATGGCAATGGTGCCCATGGGTGCTGTGACCATCAAGGCTGGTTATGGCGTCAGCGAGAACGACGTCACAGGCGTCAAACTGACGAAAAAGCTGGGCCTGGGTGTCGACTACGCTCTGAGCAAGCGGACCAAGATCTACGCCTCGTTCGGTCGTGACGACGCCAGGACTACTCTGAAAAGCGGTTACGACATCGGCGTGCGCCACACCTTCTGATCGTCTGGCTGGCTTGACCAGCTGACGTTCTGAGTTCCAAAAACCCCTGCGGCACTGCTGCCGCAGGGGTTTTTTTCATGGGCTGCCCCTGAGCATTTGCAGAACTCAAGGCGCTTTGCATGTCCCATGAGCTGAAAAAGATCGTGAGAAAACGCCGCCCCTTCAAGACCCTCAACGGCCCACGTGCGAAGCGTGAAACACCCTTTTGCAAACTTGAACTGTCTCAAAAATAAGACATTTTGAAGGGTTGAAACAACTTTTTAAGCGTTTTTTCGTCGGGGTAAACCCGTGTGGAGCTACGATGCGTCGTGACTTTGTTGTCCGTCCTGCCCACTCTTGGGTCCATTTTTAAAAGGAAGATTCCATGAAAAAATCTCTGATCGCTTTGGCCGTTCTGGCCGCTTCCGGCGCCGCCATGGCCCAGTCCAGCGTCACCATCTACGGTGTTGCTGACGTCGTGATCCACAAGGACAAGGATGTTTCCACCAAAATGACCAGCGGCGGCGTGAGCGGTAGCCGTCTCGGTTTCATGGGCTCCGAAGACCTCGGCGGCGGCTTGAAGGCTATCTTCAAGCTGGAACAAGGCATTGACCTGACCAGCGGCGCTGCTTCTGGTTTCAACCGCGAAGCCACGGTTGGCTTGTCTGGTGGTTTCGGTACCGTCCGTTTGGGCCGCATGTCCACGGTGTTTGACGATTACGCTGGCGCCACCAACCCGGTGTTTGACTCCGTGCTGGCCCCCACCAACGTGTTCAAGGGTTACACCACCGATCGCATTAACCAAGGCATTTATTACGCTACCCCTTCCTTCGGTGGTTTCAGCGGTGCAGTGAGCTACAACCTGGAACAAGTTCCGGGTTCGCAAAGCGTGCTGTCGCTGGGTGCCAACTACGAAGGCGGCCCGTTGACCGTGGGCGTGGTCTACCAAGACGAAGGCGATGCTGCTGACGAAACCCAGACCCGCTTCAACGCTGCCTACGATTTCGGCGCTTTCAAGCTGATGGGTGGCTACGGCATGGTTGACGATGGTGGCGTTGACACCAAGCAGTACACCATCGGCGCCGATGTGCCCTTGGCTTCCAACCTGGTTCTTTCCGCTGGTATCGCTTCCAGAAAGACCGACGGTGCCGAGCGCCTGACCGGCTACAGCGTCGGCGCGGCCTACCTGCTGTCCAAGCGCACCACCGCATACGGTGGCATCTATGCCGACAATGGCGATGCTGGCACCAGCCTCAAGAGCCGTTTCGGCGTTGGCGTCAAGCACACCTTCTGATCTTCCGCTGGCGCGAGCCAGCCGAGGTTCTGAAAGTCAAAAAAAACCCGCTGCGGCAACGCAGCGGGTTTTTTCTTGGGTGGCTCTTTTTGCAAGGTCTCGTGGTTTATTGCTTTGGTGCAGCGGCCTCTTTGGCGGTGGGTTTGGCGGGGGCCTTGGCGGCCGTGCTGGGCTTGAAAGCCGCACCGTTCACGGTGAGGCCTTCGGCCGACAACTTGGTGGCGCGTTTTTCGCCGATGCCGGGGACCCGCTCGATGAGGTCGGCCCAGTCCTTGAACTTGGCCGACTTGCGCTGTTCCAGCATCTTGCCGGAGGTGCTGGGGCCGACGCCCTTGATGCTGTCGAGATCGGCTTCGCTGGCGGTGTTGACGTCGACAGCGGCCATGGCCACCGAGGCGGCCAGGCTCAACAGAACGGCCAGGGTTTTGCGAAAGAACATATTGGGTTTCTCCTGAGGTGTGTGTGACAAAGAGGCTGTGCACCTTGCGCAGCCCCGCCGTGAATATGTCCATTTCATGACGCCTGGTCGAGTGCTGGGCGCATGGGTCGTCCCTCAGCGGGGGGACATGCCCGGCTGGCGGGCTACACTCGCCGCACGAAACCACGGGCGGTCCCAAGCGGTGTCAACCACAACGGTGCAGGATGTTCTGAAGCGGCTGGCTGGCGCCTCGCTGGCCTTGGCGTTGTTGGCCTGCGCCGGCGGGCCTGCGCGCGAGCAGACCAGCACCGGCGAGGCCGACCTGCAGCGGGCCGCGGAGTCCCTTTTCCAGGTGCCTGGTAGCGGTCGCTGGGAGGTGTTTCATTTTCCGGGCAAGCTGTTTGTGCCGTTCGAACCGGTTTCCCGCCAGGGCAGGGCGGCATTGCGGGTGCGCGCGGAGCGCTCGGTGAGCGTGTTGCGTCAGCGTCTGGAGCCCGGATTGCCCGCGGTGGGCGCGCTCAGCTTTTCCTGGAAGGTGGACGCTTTGCCGGAGGGCGCCGACCTCAAGGATGCCGCGGTGACCGACGCGCCGGTGCGCATTCTGCTGGCCTTTGAGGGAGACCGCACGCGCTGGAGCCCACGCGCGCACCGCCTGTCCGAGCTGAGCCGCCTGCTGACCGGCGAGCCGATGCCCTATGCGACCCTGACCTATGTCTGGAGCCGCGACGATCCGGTCGAGGCGGTGCTGAACAACCCGCGCACCGACCGCATCCGCAAACTGGTGGTGGACAGCGGCAGCGCGCAACTGGGCCAGTGGCGCGATCACCAGCGCGACGTGCGGGCCGATTTCATCCGCGCCTTTGGCGAGGAACCCGGCCCGCTGGTGTCGGTGGCCCTGATGACCGACACGGACAACACCGCCACGGCTTTGCGCGCCTGGTACGGGCCTTTGCGGCTGGTGGCACCTTCGACTTCACCTTGAGTGGCCTGGATGCGTTGTCACCTGCGGGTAACACCCACGCTGTGAGCGGGAACGGATGTTGCATAGTTCAGGTTTCGTCAAAAACCCTTGAGGTGATCAACATGCAACTGCGCTTCACTCTTCTGGCCACGGCGCTGGCTGTGGCCTCCGTTGGCGTTCACGCCAAAACCTTCAAATGGACCAGTGCGAGCGACATCCCGACCTGGGACATCCACTCGCAGAACAACGCCCTGGCCAACGGCGTTCACGCGGCGGTTTACGAGTCGCTGGTGTACTACAACAGCCGCACATTCAAGATCGAGCCAGTGCTGGCCACGGCCTGGAAGCAGATGACACCTACGCAGCTGCGCGTGACCTTGCGCCAAGGCGTGAAGTTCCACGATGGTTCTGCGTTCACCGCCGATGACGCGGTGTTTTCCCTGCAGCGCGCCCTGGCCAAAACGTCGAACTTCGGCATTTACGCCCAAGGCATCGACCGGGTGGTCAAGGTGGACGAGAGCACCATCGATGTCTTCACCAAGGACCCCAACCCGGTGCTGCTCAACCAGATGACCGAGCTGCGCATGATGAGCAAGGCCTGGGCCGAGAAGAACAAGTCGGTCGAGCCCAAGGACATCAAGACCAAGGATGAAAACTTCGCCCATCGCAACGCCAACGGCACCGGTCCTTTTGTGCTGAAGGAATGGCAGCCCGACCAGAAACTGGTGCTGACCCGCAACCCGGCCTGGTGGGGCAAGGCCGAGGGCAATGTGACCGAAGTGGTCTACACCCCGGTCAGGGCCACGGCCACGCGCATGGCGGCGCTGCTGTCCGGTGAGGTCGATTTCGTGCTCGATCCCAGCCCGCAGGACCTGCCGCGCCTGCGCCAGGACGGCAACCTCAAGGTGGTGGACGGCATCGAGAACCGCACCATCTTCTTTGGCATGGACCAACACCGCGCCGAGCTGCCGGGCAGCAACATCAAGGGCAAGAACCCGCTGAAAGACCAGCGCGTGCGCAAGGCGCTGTACCAGGCGATCGACATCAACACCATCACCCGCGTGACGCTGCGTGGTCTGGGCCAGGCCACCGGCGCGCTCGTGGCGCCACAGGTCACCGGTTGGACCGAAGCGGTGCACAAGCGCTATCCGTTCGACGTGGCCGCCGCCCAGAAGCTGCTGGCCGACGCGGGCTACAAGGACGGTTTCGAGGTGGACTTCGCCTGCCCGAACAACCGCTACATCAACGACGAGCAGATCTGCCAGGCGGTGGCGGCCATGTGGGCCAAGATCGGTGTGAAGGCCAAGCTGCGCACGCTGCCGCTGGTGACCTATTTCCCGATGATCCAGCGTTACGAAGCGAGCATCTACATGCTGGGCTGGGGCGTGCCGACGTTTGACGCGCTGTACAGCCTGCAGTCGCTCACGCGTTCGGTGGGAGCCGGGGGCGATGGCAACTACAACGTGGGCCGCTACAGCAACCCGCAGATGGACGCGCTGGTGGAGCGCACCAAGAAGGAAACCGATCTGAAGCGCCGCACCGAACTGCTCACCAAGGCGCTGGCGCTGCAGAACGAAGACGTGGCGCACATCCCGCTGCACAACCAGGTGATTCCGTGGGCCATGAAGAAGAACATCGACGTGGTGCACCGCGCCGACAACCGGCTGGACTGGCGTTTGATCAAGGTAAACTGATTCCAGCCTGATCACGGGGGGTCGCGCACCACGGTGGCGACCCTCTCTTTCATTCCAAACAATGTTCGCATTCATTCTCAGGCGCCTGGCTCAGGCGGTGGTGGTCATGGTCAGCGTGGCGCTGATCGCCTTCATGCTGTTCCAGTACGTGGGCGACCCGGTGGTTTTCTTGCTGGGGCAGGACGCCACACCCGAGCAGGTGCGCGAACTGCGCGCCGATCTGGGCCTGGACCAGCCCTTCTTCATCCAGTTCGGGCACTTCCTGGCCAATGCGGTGCAGGGCGAGTTCGGCCTGAGTCTGCGCCAGGGCGCCAAGGTCTCGCGCCTGATCGCCGAGCGTCTGCCGGCCACGCTGGAGCTGGCGCTGGTGGCCGCCTTTCTGGCGCTGGCGGTGGGGGTTCCGATGGGGGTGTACGCGGCGCTCAAGCGCGGGACGTTCATCAGCCAGCTGTTCATGACGATTTCGCTGCTGGGCGTGTCGCTGCCGACCTTCCTGATCGGCATCTTGCTGATTCTGGTGTTTGCGGTCCAGCTGGGCTGGTTCCCGAGCTTCGGCCGGGGCGAGGTGGTGCAGATGGGCTGGTGGAGCACCGGCCTGCTGACGGCCAAGGGCTGGCAGCACATCGTGCTGCCAGCGGTCACGCTGGCCATCTTCCAGCTCACGTTGATCATGCGGCTGGTGCGCGCCGAGATGCTGGAGGTGCTGCGCACCGACTACATCAAGTTTGCGCGGGCTCGCGGGCTCACCCAGCGGGCGGTGCATTTCGGCCATGCGCTCAAGAACACGCTGGTGCCGGTGATGACCATCACCGGCCTGCAGCTGGGCGGTCTGATCGCGTTCGCCATCATCACCGAGACGGTGTTCCAGTGGCCCGGCATGGGGCTGCTGTTCATTCAGGCGGTGACTTTTGCCGACATCCCGGTGATGGCGGCCTACCTGTGCCTGATCGCGCTGATCTTCGTGGTGATCAACCTCATCGTCGACCTGCTGTACTTCGCCGTCGATCCGCGCTTGCGCGTGGAGAAGGCCGGAGGACACTGACATGCTCTCACCCCGCATCAAGGCCCACGGCCGCGCGTTCGCGCAGATTGCGGCTTTTCATCCGGAGCTGACGGCACTGCGGCGCGATCTGCATGCCCACCCCGAGATCGGTTTTGAAGAGCACTACACCGCTCGCCGCGTGGTCGAGTCGCTCAAGGTCTGCGGTGTGGACGAGGTGCACACCGGCATCGGCAAAACCGGTGTGGTGGCGCTGATCCACGGGCGTGAGCGCGGCAGCGGCCGCTCGATGGGCCTGCGCGCCGACATGGACGCGCTGCCCATGACCGAAGACAACGACTTCGCCTGGCGTTCGACACGGCCGGGCCTGATGCACGGTTGCGGTCACGACGGCCACACGGCGATGCTCATCGGCGCGGCGCGCTACCTGGCCGCCACACGCCAATTCAACGGCACCGCCGTGCTGATTTTCCAGCCTGGGGAAGAGGGCTTTGCCGGCGCCAAGGCCATGATCGAAGACGGCCTGTTCGACCGCTTTCCGGTGCAGTCGGTTTACGCCATGCACAACTGGCCGCAGATGAAGCCCGGCATGGTGGGCATCAACCCCGGACCGATGATGGCGTCGGCCGACCGCATCACCATCGAAATCAGCGGCAAGGGCGGCCACGGCGCGCACCCCTACCAGACGGTGGACCCGGTGCTGGTGGCGGCGCACATCATCACGGCGGTGCAAAGCATCGTCTCGCGCAACGTGCGTGCGCTTGACCAGGCGGTGATCAGCCTGTGTTCGATGCAGGCGGGCGACCCCGGCGCCTTCAGCGTGGTGCCAGGCAAGGCGACGCTGGTGGGCACCGTGCGCAGTTTCAGCGCCGAGGTGCAGGCCTTGCTGGAGCGGCGTCTGCAAGAGGTGTGTGCCGGTGTGGCCATGGGCCTGGGCGCCACCGCCCATGTGCGCTACGAGCGCGTGTACCCTGCCACCATCAATACCCGCCACGAGGCGCGTTTTGCAGCCGATGTGGCGCGCCATCTGGTAGGGCACGAGCACGTGGACGACGCGCTCGAACCCAGCATGGGTGCCGAGGACTTTGCCTTCATGCTGCAGGTCAAGCCCGGTGCCTATCTGCGCCTGGGGCAGGGCACCGAACACGGCGTGGGCAGCTGCTTCCTGCACAACAGCCGCTACGATTTCAACGACGACGTGCTGCCGCTCGGCGCAGCGCTGCACGCCGGCCTGATCGAGCAGGGCATGCCGCTGGATCGAGTCCAGACCTGACCACCGTTTTTTTCCATCCTTTCCCTTTTCACGAGGAGCCCTTCATGAAGTTCAAACCCACCCTGATGGCGAGCATGGTCACCGCGGCGCTGGCGGTCGGTACGGTGGCTTCGGCGCAGACGGTCCGGATAGGCAACCAGGGCGACGCCTTGTCGATGGATCCGCATTCGCTCAACGAGTCGCTGCAGCTGAGCGTGACCGGCAACGTCTATGAACCGCTGGTGACGCGCGACAAGGATCTCAAACTGGTGCCGGCCCTGGCCACCAGCTGGAAGCAGATGTCGCCCACCGTGTGGCGCTTCGAGCTGCGCAAGGGCGTGAAATTCCACGATGGCAAACCCTTCACCGCCGACGACGTGCTGTTCAGCCTGGCGCGCGGCGCGGGCGAGGGTTCCGACATGCGTTCCTACACCAACGACATCAAGGAAGTGCGCAAGCTGGGCGATTTCACGGTCGAGATCGAGACCAAGGCGCCGTTTCCCATCTTGCCGGACCAGTTGTCTTTCTTTTACATCATGAGCAAACAGTGGTCGGAGGAAAACCAGGCCACCCGGCCGGTGGACCGCCGCAAGGGCGTGGAGAACGCGGCCTCGTTCCGCGCCAACGGCACCGGCCCGTTCCGGCTGCGCGAGCGCCAGCCCAACGTGAAGACGAGCTTTGTCCGCAACGGCAGCTACTGGGGCAAGATCGAAGGCAATGTGGTCAATGTGGAGTACACGCCGGTCGGCAACGACTCCACCCGCGTGGCGGCGCTGCTGTCGGGCCAGGTGGACGTGATCGAGCCGGTGCCGGTGCAGGACGTGGCGCGCATCAACGCCAGCGGCAGGGCCAAGGTGCTGCAAGGCCCCGAGCTGCGCTGGATCTTTCTGGGCATGGACCAGAAGCGCGACGAGCTGCTGTATTCGAACGTCAAGGGCAAGAACCCGTTCAAGGACAAGCGGGTGCGCCAGGCTTTCTACCAGGCGATCGACGTCAACGGCATCCAGCGCACCGTGATGCGCGGCGCGGCCACGCCCGCAGCGCTGCTGATCGGGCCCGGGGTCAATGGTTACGACGCCAGCCTGGACAAGCGCCTGCCCCACGACCCCGAAGCGGCCAAAAAGCTGCTGGCCGAGGCGGGCTACCCCAACGGTTTCGAGGTGGGCATGAACTGCCCGAACGACCGTTATGTGAACGACGGGAACATCTGCCAGGCCGTGGCGGCGAACCTGGCGCGCATCGGCGTGAAAGTGAATCTGCAGGTGGAGACCAAGGGCACCTACTTCCCGAAGGTGTTGCGCCGCGACACCAGCTTCTACCTGCTCGGCTGGTCGCCCAGCACCTACGACGCGCACAACGTGCTGAACGCACTGATCCGCTGCGTGGACGACAAAGGCTCCGGCCAGTTCAACCTGGGCGCCTACTGCAACCCTAAGGTGGACGAGCTCACGATGAAGGTGCAGTCGGAAACCGACAAGCCCAAGCGCGACGCGATGATCAAGGAAGCCTTCAAGCTGCATGGCGATGACATTGGCCACCTGCCGCTGCACCAGCAGGCACTGGCCTGGGGTGTGGGCAGCAACGTGACGCTGACGCAGCGAGCCGACAACCAGATGCCGTTCCGCTACATGTCTGTTCGATGAATTCCCTCCTGCGCCGCTGCGGGGCTTCCCCCCAGGGGGATGCCAGCAGCGGCCCGGCGAAGCCGGTTCCGCGCCGGCTCTGGAGTGCATTCACTTCGCTGGCAAATTCCCTCTTTATCTGAAAGTCCACAGTTTGATTGCTCTTGTTCGCCGCTGGTTTGACAGCGATGTTGGCCACAGTTTCCGCACCTCGCCCACCGCCATCGTGGCCGGGCTGATCGCGCTGGTCTGCGTGGTCTGCGCCGTGTTCGCGCCGTGGATCGCACCGCACAACCCTTTTGATCTGGCCACGCTGGAGCTGTCGAACGCGCGCCTGCCGCCCGCCTGGAGCGAAGGCGGCAACCCCAGCTTCTGGCTCGGCACCGACGATCAGGGCCGCGACATCCTTTCGGCGCTGATGTACGGCGCGCGCATCTCGCTGGCCGTGGGCCTGGCGTCGGTGGTGCTGTCGGTGGTGATCGGCGTGACGATGGGCTTGCTGGCCGGTTTTCTGGGTGGCTGGGTGGATGCCCTGCTCATGCGCGTGTGCGACGTGATGCTGTCGTTCCCGGCCATCCTGGTGGCGCTGCTGATCGCTGGCGTGGGGAGAGCGCTGTTTCCAAACGCCCACGAAACCCTCGCTTTTGGTGTGCTCATCGTCTCCATCACGCTCACCGGCTGGGTGCAGTACGCCCGCACGGTGCGCGGTTCCACGCTGGTGGAGCGCAACAAGGAGTATGTGCAGGCGGCGCGCGTGACGGGTGTTGCGCCGCTGCGCATCATGCGCCGGCACGTGCTGCCCAACGTCATGGGCCCGGTGCTGGTGCTGGCCACCATCCAGGTGGCATCGGCGATCCTGACCGAGGCCACGCTTTCGTTCCTGGGCGTCGGCGCACCGCCGACCTCGCCCTCGCTGGGCACGCTGATCCGCATCGGCAACGACTACCTGTTCTCCGGCGAATGGTGGATCACGATCTTCCCCGGTGCCATGCTGGTGGTGATCGCACTTTCGGTGAACTTGCTGGGCGACTGGCTGCGCGATGCATTGAATCCGAGGTTGAGATGATGACTCCCACGCTCCGCACTGCGTGTCGTCGCTGCCCCCCGAGGGGGCTGATCCGCCTTGGGGCGGTCCGGCGGCGTATCGCTTTTTTTTCCGAGATCGCATGAGCCTGCTTGAAGTCAACAATCTCGTTGTCGAGTTTCCGAACCGTCGCGGCACGCTGCGCGCGCTGGACGACATCTCCTTCGACATCGCGCCCGGCGAGATCCTGGGTGTGGTGGGTGAATCGGGGGCGGGCAAGTCTGCTGGAGCCGCCGGGCCGGGTGGCCTCCGGCGAAATCCTGCTGGAGGGCCGTCGCATCGACAACCTGCCGCCCGAACAGATGCGCCAGGTGCGCGGTCGGCAGATCGGTGCCATCTTCCAGGACCCGCTGACCTCGCTCAACCCGTTGTACTCGGTGGGGCGCCAGCTGATCGAAACCATCACCACCCATTTGCCGGTGACGCAGGCCGAAGCGCGCCAGCGGGCGATCCAGCTGCTGCGCGACACCGGCATTCCCGCACCCGAGCAGCGGATCGACCATTTCCCGCACCAGTTTTCAGGCGGCATGCGTCAGCGCGTGGTGATCGCCCTGGCGCTGGCCGCCGAGCCCAAGCTCATCGTGGCCGACGAACCCACCACCGCGCTGGACGTGTCGATCCAGGCGCAGATCATCATGCTGCTCAAGACCATCTGCCGCGAGCGCGGTGCGGCGGTGATGCTGATCACGCACGACATGGGCGTGATCGCCGAAACCTGCGACCGCGTGGCCGTGATGTACGCCGGTCGCATCGCCGAGATCGGTCCGGTGCACGAGGTGATCAACCAGCCCGCCCACCCCTACACCAAAGGCCTGATGGCCTGCATTCCCGACATGAGCGTGGACCGTGAACGCCTGCACCAGATCGACGGCGCCATGCCGCGGCTGAACGCCATCCCCACCGGTTGTGCCTACAACCCGCGCTGTGATCGGGTGTTCGATCGTTGCCACCAGCAGCGCCCCGAGCTGATGCCGGCCGGCGCCACGCGAGCGGCCTGCTGGCTGCATGAGCAGACGGCCGCGGTGTCGGCGGAGGCCAGCGCATGAAGTCGCTCCAGAAGGCCATGCAGAAACACGCCGAGAACAGCCGCTTGGCGAGCGCCCGGACCGACGAGCCGGTCGAGGAGATGCAGGCGGTCGAGACATCGTCGCTGCAAGAAGCCGACGAGTCGCCGGGCGTCGCGCAAGAGCAAGAGCAAGAGCAAGAGCAAGAGCAAGAGCCCGTGTCTGTGCCCGACGCCAGCCCGCTGGTGCGCGCCACCGATCTGGCCAAGACCTTCGATGTGTCCGCCCCCTGGCTCAACCGCGTGCTCGAACGCCAGCCGCGCCAGCTGCTGCGCGCGGTCGATGGCGTGAGCTTTGACATCATGAAAGGCCAAACGTTGGCGCTGGTGGGCGAATCGGGTTGCGGCAAAAGCACCGTGGCGCGGCTGCTGGTGGGCTTGTACGAGCCCACCCGCGGCGGTTTTGAGTTCGACGGGCAGGACGCGCACGCGGCCTTCAAGACGCCGCAGGGGCGCCAGCTGCGCCGCCGCATCCAGATGATTTTTCAGGACCCGTACGCCAGCCTGAACCCGCGCTGGCGGGTCGAGGACATCATTGCCGAGCCGCTGATCGAGCACGGGCTGCTCAGCGATGCGAACGCGCTGCGCGACCGGGTTGAAGAGCTGCTGCGCTCGGTCGGCCTGGCCGCCGCCGACCGGGTGAAGTACCCGCACCAGTTCAGCGGCGGGCAGCGCCAGCGCATCTCGATTGCGCGGGCGCTGGCCACGCAGCCGGAGTTTCTGGTGTGCGACGAGCCCACCAGCGCACTGGACGTGAGCGTGCAGGCACAGGTGCTCAACATCATGAAGGACCTGCAGCGCCAGCAGGGCCTGACCTACCTGTTCATCAGCCACAACCTGGCGGTGGTGCGCCACGTGAGCGACCAGGTGGGGGTGATGTACCTGGGGCGGCTGGTGGAGCTGGCGCCAAAGCACACCCTGTTCGACAGCCCGCGCCACCCCTACACGCGCATGCTGCTGGACGCGATCCCGAAGATGCACGACACCGGCAAGGCCCGCACGCCGGTGCAGGGCGAAGTGCCCAACCCGCTCAATCCGCCGCCCGGTTGCGCCTTCAACCCGCGCTGCCCGCATGTGAACGAGCGCTGCCGTGTCGAGCGACCCGTGCTGCAGACCATCGGCGGTGTTCGCGTGGCTTGTCACGCGGTGGAAGAAGGGCGGATCTGAGTTGAAGCGCTTTCGGCACTCCCCCAGATGGGGGAGTGTCTCGATGAGCGATCTCCATTAGCCTGCGAAGCAGTGCGAGCACCGTATGCCCGGCCCGCTGGGGGCTGGCGCTGTGTATGCACCTGGCAGGAGATCAGCATGTTCAAGCATCTGTGGTGGATGGGTTTTGTGTTTGTTCTCAACAGCGTGTGGGCCCAGGCCGATGGCAGCACCCGGCCGGTGGCGAAGGTGGGCGATGTCGCCGTCTACACAGTGGAGCAACGCGCTGCCAAACGCACGTTCGATGAGACCATCACCGTCACTTCGGTGGACGCCACGCACATCAAAAGCAGCCACGTCAGACCCAATCGTTCTCCGGCAGAAATTGAAGCCGTCGTGACGCTGGATTGGGGCACCGTGGTGTCGGGTGCCAGCGGCACCCGCTTCGATCCTCCCATCATGGGCCTCAAGTTCCCATTGGTGGTTGGTGACTCTTGGAAATCCAGCTTTGTGGGTGAGAGTGCAACCGGCAAGGCCAAGACCGATCTGAACTACAAAGTGGTGGCGCGCGAGAAGGTGAAGACACCGGGGGGTGAGTTCGAGGCGTTCAAGATCGAGTCGGAGGGGTGGATCAATGGCATCACGTGGTCAGGAGCCATTCGCTTGGCCGAGGTGCGGTGGTATGCGCCTGCCATCGGACGCGTGGTCAGGAGCGAATTCAAGGAATTCCGCGGTGGGCGTCTTTGGACCGATAACGTCACTGAACTGAAGTCGTTCACACCCGCGCCGTGAGGGCGATCTTGATCAGGCGTAGCGCTTGCTCCTCAGGTTGTTCTTCATCTCCTTGAGCAGCGGCTGCAGCTTTGTGCCCCCGATACGCAATGCCAGGCAGGTGGCCACCACGTCGATCACCATCAGGTGCATCAGGCGCGAGGTCATGGGGCTGTAGCGGTCGTAGCCTTCCGGGTGGTCGGCCGACAGGTGGATGTGGCCGGCGGTGGCCAGTGGCGAGCCGCTGGTGGTGATGGTGATCACGGTGGCGCCGTGTTTGCGCGCGATGTCGGCGGCGTCCATCAGGTCGCGCGTGCGGCCCGAGTTGGACACGATCACCAGGCAGTCGCCCGGGCCCAGCAGCGAGGCGCTCATGACCTGCATGTGACCGTCGCTGTAGGCGATGGCGTTGATGCCCAGGCGGAAGAACTTGTGCTGCGCGTCCTGCGCCACGATGCCCGAGTTGCCCGCGCCGTAGAACTCGATGCGCCCCCGGTTCTTGTAGGTGGCCAGCAGCGCATCCACCGCCTTTTCGATCGAGTGGGTGGACGCGTCGTTGCGGTACTTCAGGAAAGCCGCCACGGTGTTGTCGATCACCTTGACCAGCACGTCGCCCACCTTGTCGTCCACGTCTACGCTGCGGTGGATGAAGGGCACACCTTCGCTCACCGTGCCGGCCAGCTTGAGTTTGAAGTCCGACAGACCGTCGTAGCCCATGCTGCGGCAAAAGCGCACCACCGTCGGCTTGCTCACATGGGCCCGGTCGGCCAGCTCGGAAACGGGCAGGCTGGCAAACGTGCGGGGGTCCAGCAGCACCAGTTTGCCCACGCGCTGTTCGGCTGGCGCGAGCGAAGGAAGCGAGGCTTTGATGCGGTCGAGCATGGCGTTGTCTCTGAGTTACCGAGTTATCATGAAATCTTATTACACCCGATAATCGTTCCATGAACCAGCTTGACGCACTCAAACAGCACACCACCGTGGTCGCCGACACCGGGGACTTCAATCAGATCGCCGCGTTCTCGCCCCGCGATGCGACCACCAATCCGTCGCTGATCCTGAAGGCGGTGCAGAAGCCCGAATACGCCCATCTGCTCAAAGACGCGCTGGCGAAACACGGCGCGCAAGGGACAGACGAGGTCATGAACCGGCTGCTGGTGTCGTTCGGTGTCGAGATCCTGAAACACATCCCGGGTCGGGTCTCCACCGAGGTGGACGCGCGCCTGAGTTTCGACACCGAAGCCACCGTGACGCGCGCGCGCCGCATCATCGACCTGTACCAGGGTGAAGGTGTGCATGTGGACCGTGTGCTGATCAAGATCGCTTCGACCTGGGAAGGCATCCAGGCCGCGGCGCGGCTGGAGCGCGATGGCATCCACACCAACCTGACGCTGCTGTTTTCGTTTGCCCAGGCCGTGGCTTGTGGTCAGGCCAAGGTGCGGTTGATCTCGCCGTTTGTGGGCCGCATTTACGACTGGTACAAGAAGCAGGCGGGCTCAAGCTGGGACGAGGCCGCGATGGCGGGCACCAACGACCCGGGCGTGAAGTCGGTGCGTGCGATCTACCAGTTTTACAAGAAGCACGGCATCGCCACCGAGGTGATGGGTGCGAGCTTTCGCAACGTGGGCCAGATCACGGCGCTGGCGGGGTGTGACCTGCTGACCATCAGCCCCGAGCTGTTGGCGCAGCTCGCGGCCAGCGAAGCGGCCTTGCCCAAGGCGCTCGACGCCGAAGCGGCGAAGGCGATGGACATCCCGTTTGTTCAGTATGACGAAGCGGGTTTCCGCTTTGCGTTGAACGAAGACGCGATGGCCACCGAAAAGCTGGCCGAGGGCATCCGCGCTTTTGTGGCCGACACGATCAAGCTCGAAGGCTTGATGCGCTGACTTTTGATTCGTTGGCTTGCCACTTGGCTTGCAATCGGTTTCTTTAGCCTGCAGCGCGTGAGCGCACGGGCTGTCCAGGCGGCTCATCAGTCGCTGCGCGCCAGCAAATCGCCGCCTGACCAGCCCGAACGCTCACGCTGTGGGCGCACCAAATGAAAAAACCCCGCGAGTCACCTTGCGGGGTTTTTTCTTGGGGGCTTTCGTCAGAGCGCCAAGAGGCATTCCGACGCAGCATGAGGCGCCAGGCCAAGGCGCAAGGGCGCAGACAGTGGCAGCGCCACGGCAAGCCCTTGCAACGCCGGCATGGCGTCTCAGGCAAGGAGAGGCATTACATGCCCATGCCGCCCATGTCGCCCATCCCCCCCATACCGCCACCCGGCATGGCCGGTGCGTCGTCCTTCGGGGACTCGGCCACCATGCACTCGGTCGTCAGCATCAGCGACGCGACCGAAGCAGCGTTCTGCAGCGCGGTGCGGGTCACTTTTGTGGGGTCCAGAATGCCCATCTCGATCATGTCGCCGTAGGTGTCGTTCGCGGCGTTGAAGCCGTGGTTGCCCTTGCCGGCCAGGATGGCGTTGACCACCACCGACGGCTCGCCACCGGCGTTGGCCACGATCTCACGCAGAGGCGCTTCGATGGCTTTCAGCACCAGCTTGATACCGGCGTCCTGGTCGGCGTTGTCGCCCTTGATGGCACCAGCGGCCTGACGGGCGCGCAGCAGGGCCACGCCACCACCGGCCACGATGCCTTCTTCCACCGCAGCGCGGGTGGCGTGCAGGGCGTCTTCCACGCGGGCCTTCTTTTCCTTCATCTCGACTTCGGTGGCAGCGCCGACCTTGATCACGGCCACACCGCCGGCCAGCTTGGCCACGCGCTCTTGCAGCTTCTCGCGGTCGTAGTCGGAAGTCGCTTCTTCGATCTGCACACGCACTTGCTTGACGCGGGCTTCGATGTCAGCGGCAGCGCCGGAGCCGTCGATGATGATGGTGTTTTCCTTGCTGACTTCGATGCGCTTGGCCTGGCCCAGGTCGGCCAGGGTCACTTTTTCGAGCGTCATGCCGACTTCTTCGGCGATCACTTTGCCGCCGGTCAGGATGGCGATGTCTTCCAGCATGGCTTTGCGGCGGTCGCCGAAGCCAGGAGCCTTCACAGCCACAACCTTCAGGATGCCGCGGATGGTGTTCACCACCAAGGTCGCCAGGGCTTCGCCTTCGACGTCTTCGGCAATGATCAGCAGCGGACGGCCAGCCTTGGCGACCTGCTCCAGCGTGGGCAGCAGGTCACGGATGTTGGAGACCTTCTTGTCGTACAGCAGCACGAAAGGGTTGTCCAACAGGGCCGACTGCTTCTCGGGGTTGTTGATGAAGTAGGGCGACAGGTAGCCGCGGTCGA